>Ga0315914_1007189_pt1 | contig 15515 bp, 13 predicted proteins | sample MpolenodulesMG_FD_203920 | JGI IMG/M metagenome (GOLD analysis project Ga0315914, IMG submission 203920) | Medicago polymorpha root nodule microbial communities from Los Angeles, California, United States - elongated nodules | ecosystem: Host-associated > Plants > Roots > Nodule | place: USA... | reverse complement strand
GGTTGAAAGAGATGTTGCAGCAATAGGATCATTACCTGATGCAATACCTGAATGCAAGGGTGCCTCTTGAGGGATTGCACAAGATGTGGGTGGAGTAGTGAGCACGGGTGGCAGGGAGGGACGGATGCAGGTGCACAAGGCTGTATTTGGTTGGGGTAGGTTAAGAGGTAGGATAGTATGTGGTGTTTGTGGGATGTATGTGAGTAAGTGACAGGTTTCGGTTGTATTAAGGATGTATATGGAAAGTGGTTATCATGGAAGACAACATGGCGAGATGTGTAGATTTATTGGTTGTAGGATCTAAGCAACGATAAGCATATTGAGAGGGTGAGTAGCCTACAAAGACAAATGGAATAGATTTAGGTTGAAGTTTATTACTGTTATGTGGTTTCAACCAGGGGAAACATAAACATCCAAAAGAGTGAAGATGGCAAATGTTTGTTTGGTGATGAAGGGTTTGATGAGGTGACTGCATTCTAAGAGTGGGTGTTGGTAGTCTGTTGATTAAGTAGGCTACTGTGATGAATGCAAAATGACCATAGTTGAGATGACAATGCCTTCTTTCAGCAGAGGCATTTAATTCAGGGGTGTGAGGTGGTGTTGTGTAGTGGGATATACCATTAGAGGAGAGATAGGATTTTAGTTTGATGTATTCCCCACCATTGTCAAAATATAGAGAAATGATAGGCAAATTAAAATATTTTTCAACAACACTCTTGAATTTAGGAAAAACAATAGAGACATCTGATTTATTTTTCAATGGATATAACCAAATATATTTCGAAAAATGATCAACAAAAATTAGATAGTATAAGTAACCATCTAATGACCTAATAGGAGCTGGCCCATACATCTGAGTAAATAAATAATCTCAAGCAGCCTAGTGCTCTTAATACTTGATATAGTGAACGGCAACCTATGACTTTTTGAGATACATGGTTTGTTGATTCTATGTTTTATTGGATAATATTGCCTTTGACTCAGCCTCACGTGAATCAAGCATTCAACGACATTAATGTAAATGATTATAGGTCAACTATGAGAAGAGAATAAAATCATTGTCGTTGAATGCTTGATTCACGTGAGGCTGAGTCAAAGGAAATATTATTCAATTGTTCACATATAAAGATGCATCATGTATGCTCCATTGTTCCTCCCAAGAGAGTACAAGTGCTCATGCTTTTTTCATATTTTCTGTACATGTATAATATTACTGCCTCCCAAGAGAATACAAGTGCATCATAAAGATGCATCATGTATGCTCCATTGTTCCTCCCAAGAGAATACACGTGCTCGTGCTTTTTTCATATTTGCGTATACATGTATACTGCTGCAAATTAGAAACCATGGGAGAGTGAGTTGGAAAACAGTATAATTTGATACTAATGAGTCCGTTCTATTATGTGTATAGTATTATTGACTAATATACAAAAACAATCTTGTCTTGTCTATTGTTTTTCTTAATTTAAGGATAATCAAAATATTAATGCCTTTTCAGACGGATTTAGCTCACCAGAATCCTTTTACCATTGCTTTGAAGAACTTGGGCTGTAAAATTTCAGATAAAAAGACCGGTATTTTCTGATTATACATCTCTCGTCACTGTTTCAAGTTTATTATCTTTGTTATATATTAAAAATATTCAATCATCTGTTATTTAAAATCAGCAGATGTTTCCGTCAAAATTAGCACGGCGACAAAAATATTAACTCCTTCACAAATAGAACAAGAATATCATGAATGGATATTAGAAATGCACAGACAATATGACGATGAAGCTGATGCCGGTGAGGATAAGCCAGTTATAGTTGTCAACCCACCGAACAAGGAAGCACTTGGCATTTCTGAAGATGGTATGGCTAACAAAACTTTGATGACAGTTGCTTCTATTTATGATTGTTGCTTTGTGGCAGTTCAAATCATAGCTGTTTGAGGAAAACACACTTGCATACCAACAAAGGAATAAATAAACCTCGCTAATCCTTTAATTCATTCATAACTTTATGATATGGATGGATATTACACCAGTTGCACTAGATTAGTCTCAATGTAGTGAAAATTTAAAAATTTATATATTTACTGCTCTTAGACTAAATCATATCTTCCTTTTTCTCATTCTATTTTTCTTACTCTTATGAAGTCATTAGAGTTCATCGGATTCTGAAGAGAAAGGAGAAGTCTTGGAGTCATGGACAAAAAATTAAAGTGTTAAGGGGAGCATGTTCAGGGTTTCACTACAGCGATGTTTATGCAACCATAGAGTACTTTTTGCTTGAAGGTTTTGAAGGAGACCTGGGTGGTAAGATTCCTGAATGTGGCACATAAAGTAAAGCATAACCTTTTCTCTTTGTTTTTATAATTAACCTAGAATGAAATAGAATATAAAGGTTGTTCCATCCCATATCTCCCAATTAGAGGTAAATAAGAAGGGAAGTGTTGAACAAAATGCAATAAGATGTATTTAAACAATCCAAATTATAGAATTTATTATAATTCCATTTCATATCATTCAATATTAGTCAATACTTAATTGTACCATAAATAAAAGAGAAATTAGTATTAATAAGTGGAAATAAGTGGAAACCGGTTTTCTTTCTTTTCTAATGCAAAACTATAAGAAAAAAGAGTCATTTTGGTAATGAGTGAGGGTATGCATAAACTTTTTTTTGACAAGTGAGATATTCTTTTTCTGTCACCAAGATTTTAACATAACACTATAAATTAAGCTTTGACTGGAAAGTTAATTAGAGCTGACCACTTTCAATATTTTTTTTTTTTTGTTAATAGGAGAAGCTCGGATCATATGCAGGTTCGTTGTACATATTTTTGCAAAACTCTGCCTACTAAAATCATATAAATCCTATAAAGTTGTCTATATTCACTGTGCTTTGCTTGATTTTACAGGCCAATAGATATCCCAGAGGAGAATGGGTGCTCTCTTGATGTCAGTAATGAAGAAAACCCCACCTTGAATATCGGTAGCTCTTTGTCTTTACCTATAAGCGTGATCGACACCGAAAAGGTTATATTTTGTTGTATATTTGTTTTATACGGTGGAAAAGCGATATAATTTCTAACTTCTAAGCAATACATAACAGCTTGTAGTTGTTGATAATATTAAATGGAAGGATCAACTTAAAAAGATACAACAGAAATTGCCTGCTTCCATTGACTTGCCAGGCACAAACCAGTATAAACGAAAGCTGGTTGATGTGGTAAGTATTTTATTTGGAGGTAGATCGCTTCATTTTAAGTATGAGATTAATTTCTATGCACTGACAATGTAAAACTTTTTTACATGCATCCAACCAAATATTTGCTATAATTTGATTGGATCCATGTGTAATTTTGTTTTACACTGTCAGTGTATACAAATCAATCCTTTAAATATGAGTTGAATTCTCATTCCTCCCGTGGACATAGTATCATCAAAGTTTATTCCTGGCAGTTTTTTGTTTTTTTATATATTTTTTATTATTTAGATTAGATTTGAAATGATAATCTGTCATCAATCGACACCAATTTGTCTTATAAAAAGGGAAATGTTAACAATATTTGTCTAAAAAAAATGACATCGATTTGTTCAGTGTCTATAATTAGTGTGTCAGTGTCGTGTCTGGTGCCCGTGTAAATAATTAATATACATTATGTTACATTCATGAATGAAAGCTACTTTCTTCTCTTATAAACAAGGGTCTTGTGCAGAGTTGAAACATCTCAATTTAAGAGTAACGAAAGCAAATATATGTGTGTGTGTATATATATATTTTGCTACATGTCATATGCCACGACATAAAATAAGTCACATTTAATTATTTAATAAATTACTTGAAGATTTCATCTACTTTAACTCGAGCGAGATAAAAATTATGAGAAATTGAACAGTTAAATTTTTCAAGGACCTTTTAAAAATCTTCATTAACCTTCGAAAATTGCATGATTTCATTATCAGAAGTTAAGTCTACATTATTTAATTTAATTCTAATTGAAGGATATATTATAAGTTATAAGTTGTAGTCTGCCTTTGTAAATTATTGTTTTGAGTGTCATGCAATGAAATATAGTGCCTTGGTGATTTTATCTGCTAGGTGGACTCAATCAGTAGAAGCGTCGACAAAAGAATGACAGTGAAGCGTATTCATTGTGCTTTGAAGTACAAACTTCTAACTAATGACCAATGTCAAGAGCTTGATGTGAGGTATGCTCGCTATAGATATTTGTGCATGAATCTGTAAGACTATAACATGTATTTCCTTCACAAAACTATAACATGGAAAATACTGTGTTTTTCTACTTCTGATCAAGAATGTTTAGTTTTGTATGTAATTGTTTAACAAATGATTTACTGTACAGGGTTGGTTCTACCTTTCCATCCATAGCCATTGCATGCTATGACATCCATGACAATCGAACACCATTTCCAAATATTCCCGATGATGTGACTGTTGAACTTCGGGCAGCAAAAGACCTTTACATCAAAGTGCATGGAGTAAAGGCCGGTCTTTCAATTGATAAAATGACTTTAAAAATTATGGTATGCATAATGCGCACTTCTTTGGTCTTATTAATTGAAAAAAAAAATAACGATTGCATTGTTTTGAAATGTTTTAACACAGGATGCAATGGTTACAAGTAGTGAATTGGACAAGATAAGGCCTAGCTATAGAACTACTTTGATTATTGCTTCAGAAAATGTTCCGTTGTCAATATCTTTTCCATGTCGAGGTGATTTTCATTGATGTGTGTCTTTTATTCATCAGGAAATAAACTAGTTGTCAGTGTTGTTTATTCTTATGTTTGTTATTTGTTCTGTATTCAGTTTCTCCTGGTTATCTCGAACATGTTAAATTGAAGTCTACTCTAAGAGAAGACCAACTACTTCCAGGTTTCATTTTCAAGGAGTTAGTGTTTGAGGTATGTCAAAATTGAATATGTTGTTATCCATTTTGTCTTTATCTGATTCATTTGTTTTAGTTCATTTACTTGCGGGTGCTGTGACCTAAAAGTAACACTATATGGGAGGGTTGTGTTTGGTAATTTAGTTCCAAAATAAAATGTTTGAAGAACTTTAAAATGATAGATAAATGCTACCAGTGCTGAATTCTGCAAACGTTTCAAGATACAAAGAAAGTAATTAGTTAAGGGAAAGCCAAATCTTTCAAGATTTATATCGTGGGTTGGATCTGTAAAAATTCCGGGGAAGATCCAATCTAATGGGTAGGCGGTGATATGATGAAAAACAAAATGAAACTATTGAATGGTATATGTATTAAATGGTGTTATTTGACATTTGTGCTTTTGAATCGATCAACGGTTTCTGTCAATATAAGCTGCAATGCCGATCTTGTAGGTCGAAGCTTTGTGACTTTGTGTCAGTTTTCTTGTGGGGTTTTGCCCCTTCTAGAGTTCTAGTATTCACCGTTTTTTATCACACAAATGTTTACTTATTGTTTTAAATATACATAAGAATGTTTGATTTGTTAGTTAAATAGTAACAAAAAAGCAAAGGCTTTTGAAGTGTGTGTAGACATATCCGAACATCAATTTTTTTAAGAAAAAATCTGAAGTTGTGTAGGCACACCATTTTTGGAATTTTGAATCTCAAATACTTATAACAAGCTACTATTTTGTAAGTACATATTTCCTGTTATAAATTTAAATTTCATTGCTAAGTATTTCATTTTCACTCGCATTCTTTCTTTAATCATTATGTATTCATGCAAAACAATTTGGTTGATCTTAATAAAACTGTTCCTATATTTTTTTAATTCTTTGTATCGACAATTACAAGCTAATATCTATGTAAAACTACAAACACACTCACAGCCACATATTTGTGTTTCTAACATTGTCAAATTAAGTTTCTATAACTTTTACATAACCCTATATTTCTATTTAACATATTTGCTTGTATTTCTATCATCTAGATGTTTGATGCATATAGAAACCATGTGTCTGAAGGCTTGGAAGTTAATATTTTAGTGACTGGATTTAAAAGGCTAGATCATGGCCGTACCTTATACAAGGTAATATTTTCTTTTTTGCAAACTCTAGTATATTGGGATAAATATTTTGCATTGCTGGTTGTACTCGAACAAACATATAGGTAGAAAAATGTATCTATATATCCTCATATCAATATATGCATGAACTTTTGTTTCCCTGTTCTGTCCTCATGTTAAATGAAAATTCTGATCTACAGGTGGATGATAAAGGAAAAATTGATCTTGGTGGTCAACTAAAGTTAACAGCAGGTTACGGAGAAAATGGTATATTTCTTTTAAATATGATGTTACATATATGTATCAACTAAATATACTCTCAACCTTAGCTACAGCTCTAAATTTTCTGCCTATGTTACTTACCATTATTCCCTTTAACTTCAAAATGTTACATATTGATTGATTGATGTAGGTTGCAATTTGTTAGAGGTTGTGGACATGATGCCATGACTAGTTCATTATTGAAATTTACTTCATGGTTGTAAATTGAAACATCATCATATCTTCTTTTCTCATCATCTAATCTGTTTGATTCATGGTGCAGCATCCATATCTGTCATTTTTGAAGGTGAACCAAAATTCAAGAAGGAATTTTCAATTGCACGAAGAATCTTGAGAATCGCATCTGAGGTTATTTTTTAAAACAATTGTAGAACTATTGTGTACTCCCTCTCTCCCTTTTTATAGGAGTAGTTTACAAAAATCACGGGTATTAAGAAAAGTTGTTGGAGTAATAAAGTTGTCTCAAATGTGTGTGACTATTACTAAATTACCCTTAATTAAATATATATTTAATGTTAACTTTTCATATACCAAGACAAATTGGTAGTATTAATAAGGGGTATATTTGGAAAAAGAGCAATCAATGCATCTAGAAATTTGCATATGATCTTGTATTTAGTGACAAAACTTGTTTGTAAACTACTCCTATTAAAAGGGACGGAGGGGGTATTTACTTATATTTTAACTGCTGTATTGTGTACAATTTCAGGTGCCTAAATTTTGTGCCACTGGTGGTCAGCTGGAAAATGTTGAATTCGAAATTGTCAATGCTGATGGAGATGTAGATGCGAAGATTCATAATGATGATCAAGAATGCCAGTTTCATATGCTTACAATTAAGTCAGGCCTTTCCAATGCAGATGAATCTATACGGTACACTTTTGAGCATGGACGCTGTAAAGTTCCATCTATTCGTGTTCCAGAATTTGAGGGGACTTTTTGCTTTGAAGCTTCTCATTCGCAGTATACAGAGCTGTGTCTGACTGCAAAGGTTATATTTTTTTTTTCCTTCAACAAAATTTTGTCAGTTATGAATTATAATTGGTGAGATTTGTCTGCAGGTTCAAGTTATCAAAATGTCCAATGTGAAAGATGTTGCCCAACATCTATCCCCGGATAAGAATACTTTTCCCCTGAAGGAACTATCAACTCTTACTCATGACAATAATTTAATGATCTCTGTCCTAAATAGCGATGGCGAGGTATCAAATTTGAATTATGCTTTGCTCAAATTTATTCTCAAATATAAATTTAAGCCATGAATGTGATTCGTTATGCTTCAAAATTCATGATATAAATTTAAGGCACAACTGTGTTTCGTCATGCTTCAAAATTCATGATAACAACAAACTTGTTAGGTGATAGCTTGAGATTGAATTTATGTTTTTCTGAAATGCCTTCTCACTTGAGATTGCGAAGGATGAAACTATGTTAGGTGATTGATGTTGATTTTAGAAAATTATTTGTTCATTGTTTATTATGTCTTTTCATTAAAGTTCAATTTTTTGCCTCCATTTGACTCTGTCTTAATGTGCTTCTACACAGAAATCTGACGACATTTGCCAACTTGGTCAGAAAATTAATGAATATGAAGATTATCTTAAAAAATTTAATGACCAAGAGGATGAGACTCAGAAAGAGCTGTTGATGCTGCAAGGTTCTCTCTCTCTCCCCCCCCCCCCCGTCTCTAGTCTTTTTTTAACTGTTATTAATTAAAGATAGGACAAAAAGGTCCTGATATTGTTCATTGAATGGGAATTTTTTCATTTGATGTCATTCTGTCTTACGATGTTTTAGCAATTATCAAATGAAGATTAAACAAAAAGTGTGCATTTATGAATGCAACTAGTTTTAGTCCGTTACCACATTATTATACTTAAGGAATGGTGTGTTTTGTTTTTTGGAGTATAATGGAGGCAATGAGGTTTTAACTTAGGACCCAAACCCGTCACCACTAGACCAATTCAAATGGCTTAAATAACATGTTTTGTTGTTTGTGTATCTTTTCTATTTCACAGATAATGTTCAACATTATCAATTAGGCAATGCCAACTTGTTGTTTGCCACCACCAAAGAAGAAATGACTACAAAAATTAAAAACATGGAAAACTCAGCAGCTTCTGTCCTATGTAGTCTCTCTGCACGTGAAAAGCAACATAATCACTTCTTGGAAGATATAATTGGGGTTGTTGCCCTCCTTGGTTCTGTTCAGAGTCCTGAGCTTAGCAGGTTTGTCAAGTTTATCACCTTTCCCATCCCTGCCGACCAAAAAAAAGAAACAAATACTCTTAACAATCTTCAATCTTGCATTTCATTATCATTGGTAAAGGATAAAATTCTTGGTTCTATAGTGTGATTGTAGTTGTAGCCAATGTAATTATGATGATTGTGGTGGTTGCAATGCACTTGATATTATGATGTTTGCGCTGAACATAATATTCCATCATTAGTTACCTCCACAAATGATATGTGTCCTGCATCACTCGTTTACTAACAGTAAAACAATGAATTTTCTGAGGTCTATTTTGCTTTTGAACGAGTTCTTAATTTTTATTACAGAATGTTAGCGGAATATCTTGGAGAAGATCAAATGCTAGGTGTTATTTGTAGATCTTTGGATACTGCAATTTCTCTTGAAAAGTATAAACAAAATGGAGAAATTGATTATGTGCATGCTTTGCATGCTGCTGAAGCAGCTAGTCTTGGAAAAGCTATAAGCAAACGTTTTCATGTTATGGGTTTTGAAGATATAAGGTAATATGGAGTTTCAGGGGTCACCATGACCGTAATTTTGATTATAATATGAAATGAATAAGATTAATTTTATAGATTTATTTTTGAGGAAAAACTATGGGACAAGGCTTTATGACTAGGTGCTTTTTTGAGAAAAAACATCATGCAAAAAATGCTTCTTTTGACAGGCCATACGATGGGAACTTGCAAAATGACTCTCAGAGAAAGCTTGCATTGCCCGATCCAAAGTTATCAAATAGGAGAACGCCAGAAGGCTTTATGGGTTATGCAGTTAATATGATTGATCTTGATTCCCATCACCTACAGACAAGGACAGCATCGGGCCATGGGCTTCGTGAGACCGTTCTATTTAGCCTTTTCAAGAAGCTCCATGTTTACAAAACATGCGAGAGTATGATTGCTGCTATTGAATGTATAGAGAATGGTGCTGTCTCATTAGATGGCGGCATTATAAGAGAAAATGGAACTCTTTCTCTTGGTTTAGGGTATCTATCCTTTTCCCTTTTTCTGTCTGTGAGCATGTGATGACTTCTAGGTTGTGCATATTTACTCAATTTTGCATGCATCTGAATGAACTCGATTGTTTGGGCAAACTTATTATCTCATGACATAAACAGATTACAGGATGTAAGTATTTGAAAGAGTATAAAAAAAATAGTTTATGATGTGTTACCACTGCAAAAGAATTAATACACACATAGTGAATGAAAAATGACAGAATCAAAGACGTATATTAAAATGTAGGCTTAATAGCAGATTTCGCCCCCTATGTTTCAAGAAGTTGCGATGACTTTTTTGCACTTTTGGCCCCCAAGGCCAATTTTGACCAAGTCAAAGCTGACGTGGACGCCACATGTGTATTTATTTATTTTTATTTATTTTTTGATTAAAAAAATAAAAATATTATTTTTATTAAATATTTAAAAAAAAAAAAATACACATGTGGCGTCCACGTGTGCATTGACTTGGTCAAAATTGGCATGGGGCCAAAACTGCAAAAAAGTCAATACTTAGGGGGTAGTTTTGTAGTTTATTTAGTTAGGGGGCCAAAATCGCAACTTATTGAAACATAGGGGGCGAAAACTGCTATTAAGCCTAAAATGTACAATTTTGAAGGGGTAAATTTTAAGCTATTTTGTCTGTTTTCCAACTGAACAAATAACCAGTTGTATTTTAGGCTCTAAATACTAATACAATAGTTTTTTATGGTTATTTTCGGGTATAGAAGGGAAGTGAAAAAAACAAAAGGAATAATTTAATTTTGTAAAGATCTTTAAATTTTTATTTAGATCCATTAAGAAATGGGCCTTTAAATGTCTGACTTTTTACATTTTATGATAGTTCTGCATTTCTGATTATGTTTTATATTCGTATTTGTATTATGTATAGGTTTTTGAGTATAAATATCCATTCTAACTACTTTATTTTCTAGGAATCCTTGCATATATTTTCCTTGTGGGAACAAGATTGATATTCCTCCAGAAGCTACGGAAATGTTGAATCAGATTGAAGAAAAGAAAGCATTACTACTGAAGATTGAAAAGGGTAGAAAAAAAGTAACTAAACATCTGAAGAAGTCTCAAGAAAAGTTCAAGAAAAAAGAGTTGAGATATAAAAAACATATAGATACAACAATGAAGCCTTTGGCCGAGGCATTTGAACAAAATCCAGAGATTGGGACACCTATGCTAGATTTAGGAGATTGATGTGTTTTGTTTTCTATGCTTTTGTTCACTGAACTTAGAACTTTGGATAGTGTGCTTTTATGTGGAAAAAGTGGAGTTTTTGGTGGCCTGTGGCCCGCGTTCAATGACTTGAGAGGAATATAACAGGTTTTGGTTACTGCTATAGGTTAACAGGTATTGATTGTCTAAAATGTTTTGGATTAAACTTTTAATCTCATTGATTTGGTTGGTTTCATGCTCAATTTGCTATTATTACAATTTACAAATATATTAAAGTTGATATCCATCAAATTGCCTAAAATGTTATAGGTTAGACTTTTAATCTCTCACTATATTGATGAGCTTCATGATTCATGGTCAATCTGCCATTAAATAATCTATTTGGTTGGTCTGATGTGTTGGCTTGAGACCTTGAAGTGTGCTTCTTTAATGGCTCATGTCAAAGATTCGATTATTTCAGGTGCCGATTTCGATTGGCTAGTATGACTTATTCAAAAAATAAAAATAATATAGTAAAATTTTTTTTTGAGCATATAATAATATATTAAAGTTAATTATCACCAAATTGTCTAAAATGTCATCGGTTAAACTATTAATATCACTTATTAATTAAGAAAAAAAATGCAAAAATCTCCTTTTTGTTATCATACATTAGATTTTTTTTTTTTAAGGAATCATACAATGGATTTATTAAGCTAACAGCTAATATAATTTCATAATAGTATTATTTTATTTTATTTTTGAATGCATTCATAATAGTATTTTAATTTTTTTAGTTACATAATTATACAAAAACAAGTTTTTTTTAAACAAATCTTTTTATATAAAACTAGTTACAGTGCCATTAATAACAAATTATTCTTCTATTTTAGTCAGATTAGAGTATGAAATTATTTTCTTAACGTTTATCAGCATTTTTTTTTTACTGATATGGAACCTCATTTAAAAAAAACACAAGCTTGATTGAAAATACAAGTTTCCAGTGGATTTAGTGGTAAAGAAAACAATTGGGAATGTTTAGAATATGAATTCTGCTCTTCTCTCGGTACTTTTTGCTCGCGCCAAGCTGAACTTCCCAAAATACCTCTACCATGCATGCTTTTAGCTAGCATACTTAACTATTTATGTTAAAATTAACTACAAAGATTCAGTAGTAAGAGTTTATACTCTCTGTTTTTTCTGTTGACGATATTAGATTCAGGTGGGTGGTTTTGTTTTCTTTCCCAAATTCTTTTCAACATCTTCTTGCATGTAGATCAAATTCTAAACTTCTCATCTTAAGTTAGGTTTTGTAATTTCTTCAATGAGATAAGTGGAATTGCAATTTTTCTATGGTGTTTCACATTTCTTTACAAAAATGAACTATTTAGTCTCTCCAAAAATTAAACTGGGCATCTACCATTTCTTTTCAACATGTATGATTTATTTTAGGCCTTTTTGAGTCTTTGATTGGGGTCTGAAGCTTCTAAGATGAGGCTTGTTTGATTTACCTTTGATGTGAGAATTTTCTCATGGTTTAAACTTTAAAGATTGGGATTGTGTGTTTTACAATCGGTGGTTTTTGTTTTTGATGATGCTGTGGACATAGATAAAAAAGCATTCAGCTGCTCTCAAGAATAGAACTAGCGTGAATTAAGTCACGCGGCGTGATTTGTAGGGGTATTTTGCGAAGTTCAACTGGACGCGAGTGTTTTGTGTTGGAAGAAGAGCATAATTTTTAGAATATACTAGACTTTTGACTCATGGGATGCACGAGTCCTATCGACTCTAATAGAGGTCAATAAATTATATTATGTATTTTAATTGATGTTAAATATAATTTTTTTTAACCAAGAGTGAGAAGAACAGAAGGGAGAAACGTAGATATTTTGATCAAGTCGGCACCTCCAAGAAACTCTCATCTTCTTTCACCCACTCATATAAATATATTATTTAAAAAAGGAAAAAAATATACAAGAGGGGTACCGAACCAAAACCCTAAAAAAAGAAAAGACAAAAAACAAGGAACAAAAAAGAAAGAGTATTATTTTTCCCACCCTATAGGATTCTCGCGCGCCCTATGTTTTTTTCAAAAATGCCCTTGTGCAGTTTGGATTTTAAAATCTTGATTCATGTTTACTATTTCGGATTTTATAATCCGGACAATTCTTATGTATAATCAGCCATCAGACTCTCTCACATTTCAGCAGTTTTGAGTTTTGCTTTTAAAAACAACAAAAAACTAAGTAAAAAATGCTAAAAACCTGTCAAATAAAATCATAAAAATATAAAAATACCACAAAAAAATTCTAAAAATCAAATAAACTAGTGCAAATTTTTTTGGATTTTGGATTTTGAGGGGCGGAGTCCCATAAGAATTCTCTTTTAAAGGAGTTATGGTCCTTGAATTTTTTCTGATTTTTTGGGGAAGTTTCAGAACAATCCGATCAAGTAGCCCGAAAACCCGATTTTTGACTAAGAACGGGTAACAATGACCCAAAACAAAAGGATAAGAGTTAGGAAGATTAATATTGTCCCTAAAATGGCTATACATGTTACAAACATGTTTAGGATTTGTGCTGATACAGTTCGGATTATATAATCCGAACTGTTTTACCTTGAAAAAAGGTGTTTAGAGGGTTTCCAAATTATGTAATCCTGAAACATCATGCAACTCGCCTTATTTTTGAAGTTTCCGGATTACAAAATCCGGAAAAATCCGTAACTCCATTTTTCACCCTATAACAAAGGAAAACATCATTCCGGACTATGAAATCCGGAAACCTCAAGGGCATTTTTAGAAAAAACACAGGGCGCGAGAATCCTATAGGGTGGGAAAAGTAATACTCAAAAAGAAAAAACAGGGAAAAGAAAGAAAAAAGGCTCAAGACGAAAAATGTGTTGCTAAACCACCCTTTGTTAAATGAGTGTTGCTTTTCTGACATTCAAAATGTCCTAGGTACACAAGTAAAAGACCAAAAAACCCGACCGCAATTAACTGTCGTTGGGTTTCTAGTTATAACTCAACGATAGTTAACTACCGTTGGGAGTATTTTAGTAATTTACTTGTGTTGTTAAGAACTTCTGAATGTCACAAAAGTAATTGTCTTGTTAAATAAGCCATAGATTGTATTACCAAAAAAAGAAATACGATAAACAATCATATATATTTAAAATGAAGCGCAGACAATATTTTTTTTTGGTACAAAATGTGCGACAATATTAGTTATCATAAATTACAAATACTATTTTATTACAATCGATAAGACTCGTGAGATGTCTTTTAAAACATATAAAAGAACTTAGAGATATAATATTAAGATTAAAATTGTCCTATGCCTTTCAATGACCTTTAAAAAAGAAGATGATATTACTATGGTGATTAACATTTCTAAACAGACTTTTTAAATTGAAACAGTAGATTGAGTTCACTCAATTAAACTTATATTAAAATATTATGGAAGTAGAGTTGGAAATGAGCTGAGTTGAGTCAAACTCTTTTGAGATCGACTCGATAAAAATTAGTAAGGCTAAAAAATTAACTCAAGTTTGATATGAACATTTTTTCTCGAGTTCGACTTGTTTAAAATTTATGAATAACTCAATTCGACTCGTTAGATTCAGTTCGTTAGTCCAAAGAACATAATTTAAAAGTTAATTTTATTTTTCAAAAAAATTGATATTAATGTTTTCTACAAAGTTGTAATAGCAATATGTTTTTTCATTTGTTTATTTATAAACTTAGTAATAGTTTTTTAATTGAAATTCCAGCTAAGAGATATACATCCAATCCAATGCGTCTTAAATAAGATTAACTCAATTGAAGAGAACTTATGAGAAAAAAATGTAAAGAAAATCTTATTGCAATTTTTTTCAAAACAACAATTTATAATCACTTTTCACCTGTTTAATATCATTGATTGATGATTCACTTTATAACAAAGACCTCTTTAATTAAAAACCCACTTGTTACTATTTGTAATACTTTTAAGTTAAGGCTAATTGTGTAATTTTGTTTATAAACAAAAATTACAAGGAACCGATTTTATGATTTCCGTACGACTCCTCAATTTTGTTGTCGTTGAACATGTTGTAGCATGTGGTTACGAAAAATTCTTTTTGTGGTAACCGGGATTTAAACCCCAAACCTTGTATATATATTATGCATTGTCCATGCCAACTGAACAAAGTTCGCGATGACATATGGTTAAGAAACTCTAATGTTATGATTTCACTTTTTTCTTTTTAGTTTCTGATATTTTTGTTTATTTGGTTACATAGTTTCTGATAATTAAAACCACTCGTTTTCTCTTGATTAAAAAAAAAAAACCGAACATAGAGAAGTAACTGCTTGTGAAGAGAGAGAAGCATTATCTCAACCCTAATTCCTCACAGCTGTGTCTCGTGGTGTGCTGCTCTCCTATTCATCTCTCTTAATTCTCCTAGAATCTAAAGGTACACACTATCTTGATATCATCTATCTATTGAAGGAATTTTTAACAGATAGTCCAAAATTATGGCATATTAGAAAAAATACATAAAAACTTGTATCTTGTACGATTGATGCAATCATGAGAGAAGCTTTGCAACATTGAGAACTCTTATCTCCCTTTCTAATGTCTTTAGAATGAGAGTGTAGAGTGAATTATTAGCTGACCTAATGGAATAGTCGTATATACAAAATCAAGAAATTAACCTTAATCAAGAAATTAAAATTAATAAATTATTATATCAACTATTAATTCTAATTATAATATTACACTAAATAAAATGATATTTATTAATGAGATGTAATTCGAATGGTACTGTGATG
>Ga0315914_1007188_pt1 | contig 15518 bp, 6 predicted proteins | sample MpolenodulesMG_FD_203920 | JGI IMG/M metagenome (GOLD analysis project Ga0315914, IMG submission 203920) | Medicago polymorpha root nodule microbial communities from Los Angeles, California, United States - elongated nodules | ecosystem: Host-associated > Plants > Roots > Nodule | place: USA... | reverse complement strand
CTGGAATTTGTAAAATTTTGCCATGGAATGAGGGACTGAATTTCCGTTTGTGGATGGAGGAGGGATTGTGTTTCACATCAATTTTTAACCCAGGCAATGGTTTCTGACCTTAGAGCCATGGTTTTTATCGGTGAGTGAAAGAGATAATTGTGATCCAGTATAGACGGTGTAACAAAAATGTGTGTAATTTGATTAATCTGACGCCTTTTAACAGTGGTCCACCGGTGAGGGAATTAATTGGACCCTCATCCTAAAATCCACCTTAATTAAGCACGTTTTGAAACTCCGTTCATGATTTTAAGACTTTTTTAAAAGCAAAAAAATATCTTATCCTTAAACATAAACATATGTGCAAATGACTACTTTTTTTATTAGCTTTGTGACGCAAAAAAAAAACTATTTTTTTCTTCTGAATACACCATTTATCTGAGAAGATTTAAAATTGAAGTTAAACATATTAATTAATATACTATGATATTATAGAAAGATCTACATATTCACTACCCACTTTAATATATGTGGGGAAAAAAAGTGCTTATAATGTGATTATTTTATGGAGAAAAGACAATTGTGATGAATAGTTGGAGGACCTCACTGGGGTGTGTAAGTGCTTGGCAGCCAATAATTAGCTTGGGGATGAACGCATGAAATTCCCCTAGCTAGGATCCTAATATATAATGGTAGAAAAATGACAACATTAATCGATTGGAACTAAGTTTTTCACGTCAACATGAACATGTCAGGTCTATGAATGGATTATTCACGACTTATGCTAATGCTGCTTTCATTGCTCACCAACAAACTGAAAACCTGGGTTTCATCGGTTTGTTTTTAAGGCCAAAATGTTGGTGCTAAAGTTAATTAAAAGGTACAAATTACAATTCTTAATTTCCCCTTCTTTCCTTTGCATAATAATTAGCTCTATTTTTTATTAGCGATATTCAGAGCACAAACATACATTTTCTGAACGATTATGAGAAAAACACACTTTAAAAAAAAAAAAACTTTTTGGACGGAAAACTAAGAATGAATTAAAATAACATTAACTACCTCTTATTTTTCTTCTTAAAATCACATTCTATTAATATTTAATAAAAAAATACAAAATTTTAATAAAAAAACAACGTCACACTCTCATCATGCCAAGTGTAGTATAGTTATGTAGTCCCCGCGTAACGTGCATGGACCATGGAGTTTGTGAGGACAACGTTCAAACAAAGAAGTTTAAGGTAGTGACCAAGAAGCTTGTAACACAACAATTAAGAAATTTTATTATGTCTTTTGTAATAAGACAACAACTCACGTAGTTCTCCGAGGACATGGGTTGCGATGAAACCTATGCTATTAGAATCACAATTCACAAGAGCATATCTAAGGCTTGTGTTATTATTGGGGAAAAGAATGAGATGTCACATCTTCATCTAAAACATTAATGTATTATAGGTATATGAATCACGTCTCTTCGTATATATTCAACATTTTAGGCTCATTCACATTCGATGTGAGACGTCACATCTCCCACTTCAATCTAACTAATACACTCTTAGCTTTTAGGAAACAAGTGCAAATTTAATTACTGTATACTTGATTCCCTAGAACAAGGAATATTAACCACGATTATGTTAACTAAACTCATATATATACTTAATCTTGTGAAAAATGTGTGGTTGGAAGGAGAGTCTCTCATTAAAAACGACTAGCTATCTTTTTAAGTGAAAATTAGTTATCGGTAAAGTTGATGAATACTTTAGAATGATAGTAGTAGTATCAAAGTCTTGATCGCAATCTATTTATTCATAATTGAGAGTACACATTATAACTTGGCAAAACAATAAGAAAACCTGAGAGTTTAATCGAAAAAAAATTAAAATGAGAGCCAAACTATATTATTATTTTAAGTCACTATCAGTGGCTGTTAAATTGCTCTTTTTATTGTGTAATCCAATCAAGCAAGTAACTTCTTTTCAGTGGTTAATTAGGTAACATTTTTATCTTTTGCACACATTACACATACCATCTACAATACAATTATGAAAGTGACTACACTAACTTATTATGCTACACTATATCAATAATTAAACTCAATTATAATCTTCTTTCAAAGCTCAATTTATAGCAGAAAATCACTGTACATTAATGAGGTTTTAAGCAGATAATGTCAATTCTTTGAATGAAGCCAGATTGGTTGGTTTCTCTGTCTTCTTCTCTCAAACTTTACATGCAGCCAATTAATTCCTCGTCCTTATATCTTCTCCATAATGTTATATAGCATCTGCATGGGGCTAGAACCATATATAATGCCAAAAACACTTTACACTCTTATTTATACCAAGCTAAATAGGTATTACCGGTACTTTTTGATTCCATTGTTCTCTCCTTTTGTCAAAAACAAAGCATAAAATTCCTTGATGGAGGGACAACAAAAAGGATCAAAATCAAAATACACTTTTCCACCTGGTTTCAGATTCCATCCTTCTGATGAAGAACTCATAGTTCATTACTTGCAAAACAAAATCAAATCGCGTCCGCTTCCAGCGTCGATTATAGCTGAGATTGATCTCTATAAGTATAATCCATGGGAATTACCTAGTATGTTCTTGACTCCTTTCACTCTTTGTATTCTTAGTATATACCAAATCTTGTTTATCATTATGAACATGTTTTTTATTTTTCTTGTGATTGTGCAGAGAAGTCTTTGTTTGGTGAGGAAGAATGGTATTTCTTTAGTCCGAGAGACCGAAAGTATCCGAATGGTTTAAGGCCAAATAGAACAGCAGCTTCAGGATATTGGAAGGCAACTGGAACTGATAAGCCAATAATTTCTTCACGTGGATCAAAGCATATAGGAGTGAAGAAAGCTCTTGTATTTTATTCAGGTAGACCTCCTAAGGGAGTTAAGACAGATTGGATCATGAATGAGTATAGATTGGTGGACACAACCACAAAATCATTCAAACTTAAAGGTTCCATGCGGGTAAGTGTTCAAGCAAACAAACTTTCCGTTCCTCAAATAAACAACTTAAGCGCTCATCATATAAGTGCTCATGTGTAAGCTATTTCTATAACAAAAGATAAAATAAAGTCAGACTGTTTTCATAATCTATCATGTCGAGCATATGAAAATAATTTTGTGAAAATGTCATAAGCTCTCTCAAATAGTCTCACAAGTATTTATACCAGTCGATAAGCTCAAATAAGTCATTCAAATCCCTATATGTGATGCAAGATATCAATCTTGTTCAATCTAAGTAATGAACAATTCAACCTTGTTCACATGTATGAGATTTATGATTATTAAATGGCAATAATAAATTTATAGTGGACACTCCATAAGCATATTGCAACAAGAAAAAAAAAATCTAGGATTTTTTTCCAACATGCTAAGTAACATGCAAGGTCTATAGTGATTGCATTGGAGGTATAACATTTGCTTTTGAACGTGTGACTGTGACCCTTTATTCATAGTGATTGAACTCAATGCAATAATAAGCATTTCTCTGCTTTTACAGTTGGATGACTGGGTATTATGTCGGGTTCGAAATAAAGGCTATTCATTGAAGAATTTATCTGAAAATCAAGAGAATCCTAGTGAACCAAACATACCATTAAACCTACCAAGGGGTGAAGAACGCCCTACAAACGTGAACTTTCGATCTGACATTATCACAGATTATCAGTTCAAAGATTATCAGATCATAGCCTCTATTCTAGTTGGTGGAGTTATACCTCCAACTGAGAACATGTCGAGTTTGAGCGTTAATGGAAGCAAATGCAACAATCTAACTTCAGTTTATGAAGAAGGTTTCAATAAAGTGAATTCTCAAACTAAAATCTCTTCTTTGGAATGTTACTTCAATCCACTAAAAAGAAAATCTAATGAGGATGATGATCAGTTTGAAAATCTCATTTCTTTTAACAGCAAGTTCAACACTGAGAACAAATTAGACAAATCTCCTAGCATCGATTTTCAAAAGCTAAACGAATTTACCTTTACATAAAGATATCAGAAATGATGAAGGCAAGGCACCGACAATAGAATAGTCGACAATCCTTTATTTTACAGTCAGATTTTCATGGATTATACAACTTATTATGAAGTATAGAAAACCGGAATTACGATAGGCCTCAAAAGTTCAAATGAATTATAGTTTTAATTCTTTATATGTTGTAATATTTATTGCTACCTATAACATATGGTGCTAGATATAGAAGTTTTCATGTATTAAGCAAATTCCTTGTATCCTACTTATCAATAATAATTTTTAAATACAATTTCTATTCCTCCAATCCACAGGAGTTGTGTTTTATTTCAACAAAATCATATTGAAGTAGGAGGGTTATTTGTAATTTATATGTATCGCCTTTAAATAAAAATATTTCGGCCTTGAACCAGCATAAATCATGAACTTGCATATCTTATCTTATCTAATTGATTTAAACATAACTGGTATACTAAGTTAAACATGAATTATGAATATCAATCTTCTATGTAATGCAGTGGACTTTCATGTAAAGGGAAATAGATAAGAAAGTAAGGTATGAATTGATGTTATTGGAAAGAGAGATGACATGTCCAAGTGACAAGTTGATACTTCAACTAATTAGAGTTACATGATGCATTGATAATATGTATGTTGCCATCCTCCAGCAGCCGAACCATTCGAAAATTACACTAAGTCCTCAGTTAGTTTGAGGATGCAATATGTCCATAACGCACAACCGGCACAAGAAGGAAAAGTTTGAGATCAAGTCACCTCAGTGCACTGAAATAAAAATAAGATATTGTTATCACCAACCATGTTAAATTAGAATTCTTGGTGACCGGGGGTAGGATATAGCCATATAGGATATAGGACTTACTTGTATAAATACATAACGATTCCAAGAAGAACACATAATAGAATGATGTCGATGCAGAAATTTCGACTAGACCTCAGCTGAAGATCAAACAAAATTGCATTTCAATAGAAGCTTACAAATTTTAACACAAAGGAGAGTGCAATCAATCATGTCAGTTACCTCGGTGAGAGTTTTCTTCAGCCTTAAGTTAGTGTTTCTCAAATCATTCATTGCCTTATCCGCCTGTATAATCAGATCAAGCACAGAGCACCTTGTAATGTATTTACTTACATACTTGCAATATTACTTTGCAAAGTTATTTATTCCAACATAGAAAAAGCGAGATTGAATATTTTTTTTACCTTTGCGTCCATTTCATCCATTAAAGGAACTTGACGTTCTATTTCCTGAACATAGTTGAGGAGAAAATAAAGAGAAAATGATTATCCTCTTAGAATTAAGCATTTCCAAATGGAATTACTAGAAAGACAAGATTCATAACCTCATTCATATCAAGGGCTAGATTTTTCAAAGTATCCAATCCTTCTGATATGATATCAAGCCCTTCATCCTGCAGAAACAAAACTTGGAATCATTAATGAATGTAGGTAGATCAGCCATTGGCAAATATCATAAAACAAAATAACTATGAAACTCGGGTTCTTTCTGCTTTAGTATAGACACACCAAAATGAAGTAAAGCAGAAATCTTGCTCACCTGTTTGATCTTGCGCATTTCATATTCATTTCGAAACTGATTGGATTCTTCACTTTGATTGAAATAGTCACTGTCAAGAGGTCCCTCTGAGGTTGAAATTTAAGAAGAGAGCACCGTTATTTAATAATTCAAATGTCTCTAAAATGTGTTTGGTGTCTGCAAACAGTGATCACCTGGTGAATCGAACTTGATATGCGGATGAGACGAGGTTCCTCCAGTATGACTAGCAGCAGAAGTAATACCATCTGGTATTGCTAGGATTCTCTCTGGCAATGCAAGAACAAGATCGTTTCGAATGGCTATGTCTTCACTTGACAGGCCTTTAACCTGTTGCTGATAGGATTAGAACTGTAAATACACCCCTCAAACGCTAGAATACATGAATATCATATTTTTTGCATACCTTCTTATTAACCAGCTTGGTAAGCTTGGGAACTTCGTCCATCAATCTCCCCTTTGCTCTACGAACTTCGGCATTCCAAGCCGCAGCAACTGCCCTGTTGGTCTCCTTGGAAGCAGCCTCAGATTTCTACATTGAAACAATTTCAATAAAACTTGTGTTAACTTTATTTGCCAATAGAAAGATAATAGACACTTATATGTGAACAATTATGTGCATCTTTTGGAAACAATGAAAATGTCAAAAATTTGTTTTCATTATTTCTATAAACGCATCATCTCTAGCTTGCATTTAATCTTCTTTCCATCACAATTGTTCACTTTAAAGTCTTACATCTTCTTGTTAACAAGTTAAAATCAACAAATATTTTAGAAAATGAAAATAAAAAAATGTGTAGGCCTAACATTTTTCATTTTTAAATCCTACACACCCCAAAGAGAATTTATCTCATAATATCAAAAAGGTTATCACTTTCTTACTTCGTTAACATTTTTTTAAGCCAGAAGATTCAAAACTTTGCATTATTAAACAAGAAGAAAATAAAGACAAGAAAAATAAAGAGGGAATAGAATAGAACATTGAGAGCTTGTTGAATGGTGGAGTCAACGGCAGCGTAGAGACGAGCGAATCCATCATCACCATAGGCGTTGAGTTCACGTTGTTTATCAATGTCATATTTGTCATATTTTTTGCATATGTCGTCAACACGGAAGAGAATGTCGATGACAGACATTCTTGTTTTGGTTCTTTCTTGTCGAGAGGGGAATTGAGAAAAACAAGGGGAAGGTTAAGGTTGCTGTTTGTTTTTGTTTTTGGTTGTTTACAGTGTTTTGCGGACACAATGAATAGCATGTTCATGTTTCTATTTATACTTTTCTCCTTGACTTTATAACTAACATTGACAACTAACAAATTCTAAGGATGCTCACCATTTATTTTCTTTCCATCATTTTTTTTTAATCTCAATCATTAAAATTCATTTTTTGCTATAAAAAATTCTCACACATTTTTAATGGATGGTGAAGATTTCAATAGACTCTAGTATCATCATATAAGATATAAGAAAATCTATTTCCCTAGTCTTCCATATATTTGTCTTCCCCTTCATCCCCTTGATTCAAGTATGTTTTATTTTCCCTTCGTTTCTTTAGTGTTTAAAATATTACTCATTATTTATCGTAAAAAAACATCACTCATTCTCCAATTTAATTTTGTTAAGCGACAAAGCATCACCCGGCATAAAAACATTTCGAACTATGTTGACATCCAAAAATTATTACATATCATTTGCAACACCCCGATTAATTTATTAAAATAAAAGGAGAGAAAATAGGAAAGTAATCTGGGAGACTATAGCAAAATCTAAAGTACATAGTTAAGAGAAATAGCTACTTTTTTCTCGTTAAAAATCCTATGGGATAAAACAAGGAGAAGGTAAAAAAGAGTGAAGAGCTCCTAAAATGTATGTATTTAAAACCATAGAAGGAAATATCATTTTTAGGTCAAGTAATAAATAGGGTGTCTGAAATTCGAATCCTGACCCCTGCATATATTATGCATTATTCCTTACCCCATGAGCAAAACTCCCGGGAACATGAAATATCATTTTTGGTACGAAAGAAGTCCTTTTTAATAAAGCGAGAAAATTATTCTATAAGTAAAATTGTGTAAGTTATTTTCAACCTAAAAAAAACTATGTAAGTTAAAAGCACGATCACCAATTTTATCTATACTATATATAAAGAAAACTATCATTTCAGTACTTTTGGGTTGAATTTTTTCTTCTAAAAATACCCTTAGTTTTCAATACAAATAACACATATAACAAATAGATAAGAATAAAGAATAAAATTAAATATTAAAACAAATATAACAAACATCATGTTTGTTGTGTAACAATATATATTAAAACAAACAATATCTATATTATATTATAGTGACAAACACGATGCGAATATATATATACTAGTATATGTACCCGGCGTTGTCCGGGTTAGACATATAATTAAGAATTATTAAAATTTCGTATGCATTGTATTTCTAAATTCACCGCAGACCGATGCGGAACGAATATCTTAATCAGTACACACAAATAGAATAAAATAAACCATATTTTATGTACTCATAAATTAATAGATACACAAAAGAATAAAATTAAATAGATTTAGTAAAAATTTTAACACATATAGAATAACACATATTTATTAACTGTCATATTACTTAAATAAAAATCTTCTCATTGTGAAATAAAATATAAATGGATTTTTTAATTAATAATTTTTGTTTGATTAGGAATTTGTTGTCAAAGTGAAGAGATATTGTCCAAATTTCATATGAAAAGTTGTAAAATAATCAATAATGCAACAACAACAATAAGAACAAAAAATAATTCAAACCTTATTATAAATGATTTAAAATTGAGAAAATTTTATTTGACATTTAAAATAGCTCCAACAATTTTTTTGTAAATATATAAGGAAATAAACATCTAAGAAGAACAAATGAAAGAAACATTGATAAATTTAGTTTTTATGTTGTTGCTTGACAAATGAAAATGTTTAACATCATCTTTTTTTTTTCTTATACGCCACAAAACATAGTAAAATAAAATTAAAATATATTAAAAAATAAATGAGTACCTTTCACTCGATATTCTCAATAGAAAAAAGAAATAACCATACAAAAATAATAATGAGATGAAAAAAATAACATGAACATAAGGAAAATTATAATGTAAGGGAAATAGTCGAAAATAACTATTAGAGAGTAGGAAAAAACTCTAATAAATAAAATGGTGGAAGAGTGGTGGAAAAAAAGAAGGCAAGATAAAAGAATGATATTATTTTATAGAAGAAATAATAAAATATATAAAGTATATATAAAGCATGTAAGAAAGTGTGAGAATAATTTTTTTTGAGAAAAAAAGTGTGGGAATAATATAAGTGGTTAGTATCAAAAAAAAAATTATATAAATGGCTAGGTATATATAAAGAAAATATTGATAAAATAAGGGGTTAAGAATTTAATGAAATAAATTATGTCAACAGAATAAGTGGTTAGGAATTTAACGAAATAAATTATGTTAAAATAAAATTGAAAGTGATAAAAACAAAAAAATAAAATAATTGGAGGATAAAAGCAAAGTAGATATGGATTATTTGTTGAGATGTTTATGCTATATAAGAAAATGAGTTTTGTAAAAAATAAAACTTAAATGTTAATATTGGAGGGAACATGTTCATAAACGATTGTCATTTTTTATTGGATTACCTAAAAAAGAAAAACTCTTAGGAAGGTAGTTCTATTGCATCAAATAGTCCCCGTGTGAGATAAAAGTACATAAACATCATAAACTTATTTTTTGTAAATGGAATTAAATATATGGCTCATTTTTTATAGATTATTTTTTTTTTGAAATTCAATAATTTAAAGATATATTTTAGAGACTTTATGAAAAAACATAATCAATTTTGTGTTTATTTATCGTAACAACAATCACTTCTTTAAAAAAACAACTTAATTTGTTTGGATACAACTACATAAAATAGAGTTTTTGTTGCAAAATTATCTTCATCTTTTAATACTTATTTCCCCCCTATATTTTTTTTTTGAAAAGTTACTCTTAATATCTTTTCATTTGAAACTATTATTTTTTTTTTAAATTCTGGTTTCTAAAAGAAAAAATTCATAACGAACATATACTATGCTCTTTAAAGTGATTTTTTTTCCTGATGATTAACTTTCATAAATAAAGAATAAAGAGATTTCGTTAAAAAATAAATAAAGAATAAAAGGTAGACTATTGATTGATAATTTTGATGATTAGGAAATTTTATAATATTATGAGTAGTTTGTTGAAATATTTATGCTATATAAATAATAAAAATAAATTAAAAACTTTAACAAAATATTAAGTTGATAAGATCGATGTAACAATAAAGTTTGTTGAGATATTTATGGTAAATAAAATATTATTTTTTATAAATAAAAAAAATAAAAAATATTGAGAATGAATGTGGAAGTGACACGTGACGTAAAAAACCTTACTTTATATATATTATATTGATTGATGTTTTATTTTTTTACTTTATCATTTAAAAAGTGTAACAACCGAATAAATCATTTTCTATTCCCATATCGATTTCACAATTCAATTACAATAATCTTAACTTTGAAATAGAGATGAGAGGGATTCAGTTACAATTCAGTAAATTTCAGAAGCTCCGTCTACAGAAGGCTCTAGAACAGCTGGAATCTCAATCTTTCAACTGTTCGGTGACCGTAGCTGATTCCATCCTTGTCAACCATGAAGATCGCATACTCAAAGGGCATGGAACCGCTGATCTCAATGGCGAAGTTGTTGCCACTCTCTGTGGTGTTGTGGAGCGTGTTGACAAGTACGTTTGTGTCCATGCTTTGCGCTCTAGGTACAAACCCAAGGCTGGTGACATTGTTATAGGGCGTGTCATTGAGGTACATTTTTATAGTTTCAACCCTTTTCTGCTTTTGATTTGACAATGGTTCACTTTAGTAATCTTATGTTTGTTGTGTTGTGTAGGTTGGTCAGAATCGTTGGAGATTGGATATCAATTGCGGTCAAAACGCTTATATGATGCTTTCTGCTATGAATATGCCCGATGGTGTACAGGTATTTTGCAACTCCCTTTATAGAGATTTCTTGTTTTTCATTATGTAGTCAGCAAAGTTCTTTGGTTTTATAGGGCTCTTTATTTGTGTTTGTTTGAAGAAAAGTTAGAGTCTTTTGGGTCTTTCTGAATAAATAATCTTTAAGAAATAATTTTTTTTTTTTATAGTAGGTACTAGGTAGTTATGTCTCACAAATAATAGAGGTGAAAAATCCAAGAAAAACAGAATAGTTTGCAGATAACAATTTAACAAATTTTTCACAACTATGTGAAGAATTGATTTGTTTTTTGTCGCTTTGTTGCCATAGCATAATGTTATTTTTGAGTGGTTGAATGGATGAACAAGAGACATTTATATGTATTTAGTAGTTTTATATAAAATAGCATTTGAGTATAAGCAGATCATAATGAGTTTTGGATTTGTGGTGAATCGATTCTAGGATATTCTGCAACTGTAGAAGATGGGAACAATGCCTTGGGATAGATTTGGGGATTTTGGGAAGCTCTTAGTTGCAGGGGCAAGCTCCCCAATGTTAATGTTGATATCAATGTTGGTAGGATGGCGAGTTACCTTGTGGGATTGCTTTATCCTCCAATACATGAACAACCTTTTGCGTTGCGATGCACATGATTGCCGAAAAAATAGTAAAAATCTCTGGGACTGATTGGGTTGGGGGGATGTCAATAGTGTCATATCTTACAGAGGCTAGGGGTCGCAACTTGTGTCCACATTTGATTTGATGGTCATCAATGTATGTTTTATATGAAGTAGATAAACTTATTTGGGTGTAACTTTTTATGTTTGTATATAGAAGCCGTAATTCTAGAAGAAATAATACTTATACTTTAAACTTCAAAGAAAGTAATAGATAAAGATGGGGGTACAAATGCCGATTGCAAAAAAATTATAGTTGTCACTTATCAAGTAGTTAAGTCCTTTTGAAAGTTTGATAAGCACATAAATAGGTATGGTGCATAACCATCTTGAGTTTTGAAAGTACTTGATTGGTTTTCTTGACTTTTTGTTTTTATACATACCATATCATACATTTGATTTCTTTCCAATTAAGCTTAACTTGAATAATTTAGAATAAATAGCTTAGCTTGCAGATGATAAGACCACCACAATCATCATAGACACAGTTGTTGTTGTTGGAAACTCCCTCCTGTTTGAGCTGTTGTTGAAGAATACATTTGATTTCTTCCTCTTGCTGTTCTTGTTGATGCTTCTATTGAAGAAAATCTTCGATGATTTGCTTCACCAAGGCTTTGAAGTGAGGCTGAGATAGGTTGGGGCCAAGTTCGTTGGAAGCCTACTTTCGAACATTGGATTACCTCGTCCATATTTGATTCTTGTAAGATCTTCATAACAGTTTCCTCGATTCTTCCTTGTTTGATGATTTTCTTCACCAAGGCTTTGAAGTGAAGTTGAGATAGGTTGAGGCCGAGTACGTTGGACGCCTACTTTCGAACTTTAGATTTTGTAGCCTTGTCCATATTTTGTTGTTGAGACAAATACGGAAGATGCTGAAACGAAAGGAAGAAACGAAAAAACTGTTCTGAAGATCTTACAAGAATCAAATATGGATGAGGCTACAGAATCCAAGGTTTGAAAGTAGCCTTACAACGAATTCGGCTTCAGCCTCACTTCAAATCCTTGGTGAAGCAAACAGGGAAAAATTGAAGAAACTGTTCTGAAGATCTTATAAGAATCAAATATGCACGAGGCAACAAAATTCAAGGTTCACTTTAAATCTTTTCTTCAAGAGCAAGAGGAAGAAGAACAACAACAGAAGCTCAAACAAGAGTGAGATTCCAACAACTATGTCTACGATGAGTGTGTCTTTTCTTCAATAGGAAGAAGAAAAACAAGAGGGAATTTCCAACAACTATGTCTACAATGATTGTGGCAGTCTTGTTATCTGCAAGCTTGGCATCAAAGCATATCCAAGATCTATTGGGCCACCTGCTGTTAGGTCATGCTCCAGATATCCAGTCCTACGTGTGTTGAAGAGTCCCACATTGGATAATATATGGCCTGACAATGTGTTTGTAAAGTGGGGGAAATCCTCACCTTACAAGCCGGGTTTGTAAGATTGAGTTAGTCCCAACCCCAAATTCTAATAGCTTGAAATTGTTCTTTCCATTGCTAGAGGCGAAGGACAGCTTTGAGCTAAATATGCGCTGTATTTTTGAGGAGGAAGATGTCATTTGTGTAAGTGAAATCATGTTTATTAAAATTTACTTACTTTTTTTTTTTTTTGGTCAAGTAGCCTAGTGGCTAGAGAAATTCACCTTAAAGATGAATAAGTGGGGTGTCTGGGGTTCGAACCCGGCCCCTGCACATATTGTGCATTATCCCTTACCAAATGAGCTAAGCTCATGGGGACAAAATTTACTTACTTTTATTAAGGAAATAACGGCTGACTAGTATCCTAAATTATGTACATGTCCACAGGCCGAAGTAGTTCGTGATTTTCAGCATGATGGCTTATACCTTCAAGCAAGAAGTAAAAAATATGGAAAGGTTTGCAGTCTTGAAAACTCTGTGAAACATAGTTCTTTTATTGACTTGCTTCTTATTTTTCCCCCAAAAATGGTACTCAGTTATACACAGTAGCCAATATGAGATAGTACAAATGGAAACTCTTAATGATATGAGCATTGTTGCTTACAAATATAAAACCACATGGTTTAAAACTTCATGTTTGTGATCCAAGCATCCTGGAATTAGGGGGTAAATACAAATTTTGATAGCTATGGTTCTTATAGTAAACTTTATGTATGGCTTGTAGTTGTAACTTTGTAATACATTTTGGGTTCTTAAAATTTGTTTCAAATTTTCAATTATATTCTTCAGTCTTTTACATTTCCTACTGTTACTAATGGCTTTCAGTTATATTGCAGCTTAGTATCGGTCAACAGCTTACAGTCGCACCGTATTTAGTGAAGAGACAGAACCAACATTTTCATCATCTGGAGCAGTATGGTATTGATTTAATACTTGGCTGTAATGGATTCATATGGGTCGGAGAACATGTTGAAGCCAGAGATGACATGATAGAAGATCAAATAAACCAATCTGATCAACAAGTTTTAATTCCCAGTAAAAATTCTGTCAGTCTTGAAGAACAAGAGAAAAACTATACTGCACCGGAGACAAGTGAATACATATGCAGGGCTGCTAATGCTGTTAGAGTATTGTCCACTTTAGGATTCATTTTAACATTGGAAATCATCAAGGGAGTTATTGATCTAAGCCTCTCTGTGAATCTTGATATACACGACATGCTTGGTTCCGAGTTCTGTGTTCTGGTTGCTGAAAAAGAGGCAGAAAGTAGAAGCTCAAATAAAAATCTGTAGATTGTGAAATTGTGGTTAGAAATCTAAGTTATATTATTCCTTTGCTCATCTTCATAATGGTAAAGAAGAGGAAAGGAATCATTCTAACTGTAGCAAGTCTTTCTTCAACCTTGTTGATATTTTGTAGGGTGCCACTAAAAGTTTGATGGACTTCTTTTCTTCTGTTAAAAGTTCTTGGACCTATAGAAGATGTTGGATGAACTGTTTTTCTGACCTGCTTTCCAGGATTGGCACCTAGCAGCTCAATTCTGTATATTCTTTGCTTAATCTTATATTTTTATGAGTAGTCTTTGGATCTTGCCCATAAATGAGTATTGCTTTTTTTCACACTTTCTCTTTCATATTAAAGGTAGACCAATATTTTATGGATCTATTTAAATTGTATTGGTCTACGTTGTTTTAATGTTAATCTCAAACTTAACCAATGTGGGTTAAATATAACTTTTCTTTGAATATGTCATCAACTATATGTAATAAAAAAAGAATTCATGATATATATACACACACACACACACATAATTGTTCAAGAGAAATTACAAAATTTCTAGTCCAAGTATACACTTGTTTTGTATCTAACTATGGAACTGACTGAGTAACAAGGATTTTAGTATTTTTGTTGTTTAGTAACAAGTGCTATCCTGCAGTTATGTTCAACCATTGGTTATAGGGTATGCGAGTTATTTACTAAAAATTATGTCCCTCTTCCACAAAAATAATATTATGTCGCATAGTTAATCCAAGAGTCTGGAATTCCTGGAAGGCATCACTGGCTGCAGCTTTGAACCATTTTATGACCTTTGTCGTCTTTTCTACTCAGTTATTTTGGTAATGGTGTCTTCATCTCTGCTATAATATCAACAATTCCCATTGTCCATGGATATGCTGCAAAACAACTGATTCTTTATAGTCTGATTCTTCAATTCGTTTGTATTCAATTACATTGCAGTCTGATTGAATTAGATTAAACATGTTCCATTAAGGTTTAATTGTGTACTCAAGAGCGCTTAAATGAGATGACACAAGTCTCTTCTAACTTAACTAAGGTTTTGGATTCGAATTCAGCCTTGAGCACGCTACAACATTAAAACTCTTATTGATAGTTTGTCGCACATTTGGATCTCATAAAGCTCCGGGGATCAAATCGGTTTACACTAAAAAAAAGTTTGTTTGTGGTTGATTTAATCATTTCATTTTTTGTATTTATTTATTTCTCATCCGATTCAACTACAAGCGAACCATTTTAATCATGACTTAGTGATCTCGCCGGTTTAATCTTTGATACAATTTTTAAATAAAGAGTAAATTACACTCCCCTCCACTCAAAGATGCTTGAAATACACTCCCTTCCCCTCTTATGTTAAAATATACACTCCCCTCCCTTGAAAAGTAAAATTTATACCCCCCTCCCATATAAGATGCTTGAATTACATCCCCCTCCCTTGATAAATAAATATGGACTACACTTGAATCTATTTTAACATAAATAAATATTTTTATAATATATATTAATTTTGAATCACCATTTAAAAAATATAAATTCGTTTCTTTATAAT
>Ga0315914_1007185_pt1 | contig 15523 bp, 12 predicted proteins | sample MpolenodulesMG_FD_203920 | JGI IMG/M metagenome (GOLD analysis project Ga0315914, IMG submission 203920) | Medicago polymorpha root nodule microbial communities from Los Angeles, California, United States - elongated nodules | ecosystem: Host-associated > Plants > Roots > Nodule | place: USA... | reverse complement strand
TACATGGATATTTTAGTAATTTACATAATTTATTAACGGGTACGGATACCCGCGGGCACGGGTATCATCATATCCGTGTCCGTGTCCATAAAGTAACGGGTAGTTAAATACCCGTTTATTATATCCGCGGGTACCCGTTTAGCTACCCGCCCCGTGCCCATGACATATTTTATCCGCGGATACCCGCGGGCACGGATTTTTTTGCCACCCCTAGTTTAGTGTGTCAGACATATAATTCCTATAAATTGGATGACCTTCTCAAAAGTTTCTCACATGTTTTGAAAAATGATAAAAAAAGAGTTATAAAGAGGGGCAATACTAAACAATCTTATATGGAGTCTAAATCAGGACCTTATCCGCCTTGTCCATTACACGACTATATTCCGATTATATAATGTAGATTAATCATATGATATCATATAGTTTGATTCCATCCTAGAGTTTGGTTATTTAGTTAAGAGTGCAGTATACACCTTCATTTTGTTTATAAAATCTTTCATGCCGGGTTTACTATCAGACAAACTAATATACTCGCTTGCGGTCTCCCTAAGTCATGCATATTTCATGTTAATCTTCAAACATACAACGACGAGAAGCACTAGGAACATTTTTTTTGAACATTTTCTTTTTTATTAGACAAAATCAATATAGATCTCATATTTTAAAAACAAATCTTATATAAAGTGGCTAGAAAATATTTTTTTTTTTTGTGGTGGCCGAAGTTTTAACTCTAGACCTTGTATATATTATGTATTGTCCATATCAACTGAGCTAAACTCACGAGGACAATAACTTTACTATAATACAACGTAGAGAGTGGGGTAACAAACAACTCGTGGACGGCCATGATTGGCTACAACACAACCAATAGCTAATGTGAGCCATTGGATAACTCATCCAAAAACCTGGAAACTAAACTATAAAAACAAGCAAAACACACTAATACCAATAATACTTAGAGAGAGAGAAATAAAAGGGTTTTTGCATAGAGAACTCAAAAACCAAATATCCAATTTTGTTCTTTTAAAAAACAAAACCAAAATTTTTATCATTGTTAGAGGTGGATCGGAGTAATCGGAAGGCAGATCTGTTTAGTTAGTTAAGATGGAAGGAGTTGGGGCCCGACTGGGGCGGTCCTCGACCCGTTATGGACCGGCAACGGTTTTCACTGGACCGGTTAGAAAATGGAAGAAGAAATGGGTTCATGTTTCACCTTCATCTTCTTCTTCATCTAATTCCAACAACAACAACGCGAATCAAAATCACGCTAACGGTAGTAACGGTAATAACGGTTCTCATCTTCTTCTTTTTAAGTGGACTCCTATTACTCAAAGCCAGAACAACGCCAACGGTAATGGAAATGGAAGTGTTAAGGATGCGGCAGTGGAGCCTGCGGAAGAGCCGCCGCGGCGCAAGTTTAAATATGTTCCGGTAATTTTAATTACAATGCACTTCCTTTCTTTATTTATTTATCTTTTTACTGGATTTGTATATTATGATGTCGTTTGATTCATGTAGTAGAGGCAATCAGTGGGATAAGGCGTGGTTGTTGTTGTTCAGGTTTTATGAGTTTAGTTTAAGGTTTTATAGGATGAATTCATAGGGTTTTATGGATGCTGATATATATGTTTGGTTCCACGTTTGGAGCAGCAAGAATTGATTCTGGAAATGTAAAATTGATTTTGACCTGTTTGGTTCTTTACACGAGAATTGATTTTGCCTTCAGAATTTAAACTTGAACTAAGGATTTATAATTTCTGAGTCTAAAACTGATTTTTACACCGAAGTTTATTTTTCAACTCACTTTTATGTAAATGAATCCAAACACAAACCACTTTACATTCATGTTACTTTTAAGTAAAATCAATTTTTGTTGGTGCAGAACCAAACATGTTTGTGTTTCTGTTAATTGTTTGCATTTGTATGGAATTGATAATTAACTGACCAAGATTGTTGTTCATGGTATTTGCTAGTGATGGTTCTTGTAGATTTACAATTTTTGTTTTCATTTTTAATAATGATTAAAAAAAATGGCGAAAAGGAAGATAAGTAGTGAGAGGAATCTTAATTTTGTTTAGATTTAGATTATTTTTTATTTGAAGTGTTTGGTAGGATACTAAAATGTCTTTTTGGCGGCTTTCCAAATGACAAGTATAGGAACAAATTAGTTTTTGGTTAACTTTGTGGAACTAGGGCTATAAGTTGGCATGCAGTTTGATGAAACTAGAATCGGGAACAAGATTTCTGATTCTTTGTTTAAGAAGTGAAATTCATTCTAGCATGAATATACCGAGATGGAAATTTGGATGCCTTATGGTGAGCGGTGTCTGTCGAGTATTGTGGTGCTGAGATAACGGTAACTGATGAAAATTCCTTTAAAAAATTGTGGTAGTTTTCGTGAGGATTGGATTTGGAAAATAATCTGCAAATATGATAAATATAAGTTGGCAACTTGTATGATGAATAAAAGAACAACTTTAGTGCTGATTGTTACATGATTCAGATATCAGAATAAGAACTCTGAATAAGTACCACAAAATGAGAATCCAAGAGTATTGGAGGGAGACAAGGATTCTTTTTGTGGAAATGGAAAGGAAGCATATCTTTACACTGTGGTTTGTGGCCGTAGTCAGAGTCTAATGGAAAAGGAGGATCTATTTGGCAAAGATACTGATATCTGCCAAATTATTTTTCATTAATTTGTTATTGTCTTTATTCGTGCGGAGATTCCCATCTCTCCATCGTGTCGGTATATGGTTATTTTTTGATATATCTTTAGGATGGATTGCTGATCATCCGAGATAAGCTTTTTTTGTTGGTTCTATTGTTGTTATATACTTACATTATGAAATATTGTTGTATAGTGATAGACAGCATAATTGGACAATTAACTGTAAACCCTCAATTTATTCCTCAAATGTCATGAAGTTGATTGGTAAACAATAAGTTCTGGGCTATTTAATGTCAAGAGGCATTAATCGAGGACCAAATTGATGTTCTGAAAATCTTGAGGATCAGAATGGGGGTTCTGTCTACTTTTAATTGTCCTGATGCATTTGAGTTTCTTAGATCTTTTTTTGTTTTGGTCGAAAAGAGTTTCTTAGATCTAAAAATAGTGGTTAGCCGCTGCATCACTGATAGGATTTCAAATTGAGGTACTGGCACAATGGTGCTGTCAAATGATTTTGTTTTCTAAACAATGGTCGGATGATGATCATATACCTAGACCTAACACTTACTGGCACAATGGTGCTGTCAAATGATTTTGTTTTCTAAGCAATGGTCGGATGATGATCATATACCTAGACCTAACACCTTAATTATGTTTTAATGGAACTGATAATTAACTGACCAAGATTGTTGTACATCGTATTTTGAGTTATGATTCCTGTAGATTCCTCATAGAATGTTTTTTCTATTAGTGATTAAAAAGAATGGTAAAATGGAAGATAAGAAGTGTGAGGAATCTTAATTTTGTTTTGAGAATTTTTTATTGAAGTGCTCGATAAGATACTAAAATGCCTTTTTGTCGGCTTATGGAATGACAGAATTATAGGGACAGATTAGTTTTTGGTTAACTCTGTGGTACTACTTGGGCTATAAGTTGGTCTACATTTTGATGAAACTAGAATCAGGAACAAGATTTATGATTCTTTGTTTAAGAAATGGGATTCACGATAGCATGAATGTACCAAAATGGAATTATAGATGCCTTGTGGTGAAGGTTACAAAATAAAGTTAAGTAATGAGAATTCATGCAAAAAATCGTGGCAGTTTTTTTGTGAGGATAGGATTTGGAAAATCATCTACGATAAATGCAGGTTTGAAACTTTTATGATGAATAATTTAACAACTGTAATTCTGTGTTGAGTGCTGTGGTTACAAAATAAAGTTAACTAATGAGAATTCATACAAAAAATTGTGGTGGTTTTTGTGAGGATAGGATTTGGAAAATCATCTATGATAAATGCAGGTTTGAAACTTTTATGATGAATAAGATAACAACTTAGTGCTGAAAGTGACAAGATTCAAATATCAGAATAAGAACTCTAGGAACCCACTTGGGCTGGCCTGGTGGTGTTGGCTTGGGACTTTAGAATGTGCTCCTCCTCAAGGTCTTGGGTTCGATTCTCCCCGGTGCCAATTTGGGTGGGCTAGTTTAGCTTCTTCAAAAAAGAACTCTGAAAAAGTACCACAGAATGAGAATCAAAGATTGTTGGAGGGAGACAAGGATTACTTTGTTGAAAATGGAAAGGAAGGGATATCTTTACATAGTGGTCTGTGGCCATAGACAGAGACTAATGGAAAGAGAGGATCTATTCAGCAAAAATACTGACATCTTCCAAATTATTTTTCAATCATTTGTTTTTTTTTTTTTGACAGACTTTCAATAATTTGTTATTGTCTTCATTTGTGCGGAGATACTGATCTCTCTATTAAGTTGGTATATGGTTATATTTTTAATACATATTTAGCATGGATTGCTGATCATCTTGAGTAAATTTTTTTGTCCGTTCTGTTGTTATATTTGACAATATTGTATTATAGTGATAAGACAAACATAACTGTACAATTAACTGTAAACCCTCAATTTAGTCCCGAAAGGATTAGCAATATCAATTAAGTCCTCAAATGTCATGAAGTTGATTGGTAAACAATAAGTTTTTGCCTATTTTAATGCCAAGAGGAATTAATTGAGGACCAAATTGACGTTCTAAAAGTCTTGAGGATCAGAACGGGTATTCTGTCACTTTTAATTGTCCTGATGCACTTGAGTTTGTTAGATCTAAATATAGTGGTTTGCCGCTGCATATCTGATAGGATTTAAAATTGAGTTATTGACACAATGATGCTGTCATAATTTTGTTTTCTAAAAAATAGTCGGATGATGACCATATACCTAACCCTTGGAATTTTTGTGTAGTACTGTTGTTGATTTCTACCTTTTTAGACAGTGCTTGGCAGTTGGCATATACGAAGACTGAACTTAATGGGATTTTTTGTTTTGTTTTCTTTGGTACACACTCCTCACCAATCCATTTAGTGGAATCAAAACATACCACTTTTAAACTTCACTTCCCATTCTAATTTACGGTTCCATCTGCCAAGAAAAAACATATATGTCCCATCCTTGTTTAACACATTCATCAAACACTACTTCAGTGTTCTCTTGGGAAAATCACACTTATGTTGGAAATGGCTTGTGCAACATTCAATGGTGTTTGTTATATTCCCCTCACACACATTTGTTGGCCGTTAGGTGGAATCTACTAATCAGAGCTATAGTCATCCATGTTTGTCAATTTTTGAATCATATACCTTTACAATACTAGGTACCTTAATTGAGTTAACTCAAAAAGTTACTTATGTGGTAGACTTGGATAGACTCGTATAGAGTCACAAGTATGGGTACAATACAATGATAGTGGTAGTGTTTTTTAAAAAACCCTAAGAGCAATAGCTGAACGATATTTGGCTGTGGTGCACTAATCATTAACCTCAAAGTTGTAGCACTTGTCTGCATAGATGCATCTAGCATCTCAATGTGAACTCATCTATAAACAAGGGGAGGTGTTGTACTGAGTCTGAACCTTACAGCTTCCAGCATATCTTTGCAAGGCTGCAATTAATCCAACAGGTCTACAAGATAAGTGAACCTAACTCTGGTGAGCTGAATCCAGCTCCAACAAGGGGGCTCAGTCCCACCATCCTTCACTCTTCAGTAATTTTGTACCGCGTGATCTATTTGGTCTCTGATCTAGTCTGTTATGCCTGGAACTTGAAGTCATCTTTGTTGTACTTTCACATTTCACCATGATAAATCATTTCATAATTTCTCGTTTTGATGCTGATAATCTGGGCGGATAATCATAAATTAATATATCATGTTAAATAGTATGGGGATTGGGAAGGCAATGGCATGGTTATAATCTGGACTATCTGATGATTTAGGTTGCTGTACTAGAGGAGCAGAAAAACGAGGCTGCAGAAGATGAGGTTGTCGAAAAGGTTGAAGATGAATCTAATCCAATAGAGGCTGATTCAAGTGCAGCAAAACCAACCAGCAAGAATGAGACTTTGGATGAAAAACCTGATATAAATGATGTCCCAATGGAAGAAAGCGAGGTAAACCCTGCTTGCCTCTTCATTTACTTCATGTTTATCTACATACCAATACCATGAATTTTTCTCGAATGTAATAATAACTGCAGCTCACATCCAACTCAATGTCGACTTAGATTGATAAAAGGGAACTGTTTTTGTAGTTAGAGAAGTTTCTATTTTTTTCATGGAAATAATCATTTGTTTCTTTTTAAAACTTTGAATGTCAGGAAATGATGAAAAGACACTAAAATGTTGCTTTCACCATTTCTTGGACACATTTAAAATCAAGAATAAATTGAAGATAAGGAGATATTCTTGTGATTATTAATGACAACATATGTTTTCTTAAACTAAATGGTTCTTAAGAAAATTTATGCTGTCATTCCAAAAAAACTTGTGTTGTCAGTAATAATCACAGCACATCTTCTTTCGACATTGGAGGGAATAGTGATTGTCCTCCTCAACTTAATGTATTCTGTCTGATGCATAAGGGACCATCATATTGAGACGTTAGGGCCCATTTATTTCTCGTGTTTCTGTTTTTAATATCACTTCAACTAATCAATATAAGAGAATATAGATCCAACATTTTTTACACCATTTTCTTTTACAATATTCGAAAATAGATCTTGCAGTTTCAGTTTTTTCCGAAATGTCAAAAATCAAAATATTGTTTTCAATGCAGTCTTCCTAGCTGCCTTCCATCTTCTCTCTATCACAATTGTTTAATACATAATTCTTCCATCTCCTTGTTAGCAATTTAAAATGAACATAAATTTTAGAAACTGGAAACAGGAAATGTTTCCAAAAGTAATCAGGGCATAGTTTTTTCTTTTTCCTTTGTTATTGTTTCAACATGCTCAATAAAAAAACTAAATGGCACGTCTGTCATTTTAGACTTTGGACAAATTTTATGGTTCACACAAGTATTACACAATTTGAAAATTGTAGTTTTGAAATTATTATCATGTAAATAGTAATCTACATGTCTCAAATTTGTCACACCCATGACCAACTCAATTGTAGTTAACAGCAGTCACTAGCGAGCTATTTGTTCTAATTTTCTTTTATTACCCATTACCTATATTGTGTATAACGAGGACTTTATATTTCAGCCTCAGGACAAAAATCAGGTAGTACGCCAAGATCTCAATGAAAGTTTGGATTTGAGTTTGGGTTTGACATCACATGATGAAGATCAGGATTCTGATTCAAAAACTAATCAAACTACAGATGGTCAGTAACGCAAGGTGTACTCAAGTGGTACTGAGACATGAACAGGGTGGCCTCATGATTCTAAGCGATTCAGTCTTTATATTGGCCTGCAGAAGTGAATTTTCACCCATGGCTAGATATTCACTCCTAGCTGTTTTAGGTTGGATTGTTGTAGTGGCATATTGGCTTATGCCCATTGTATGTTTTTATTATTCTTCAATGTCCTTGCTGGTCTGATTAGAATATGCAATGCGGGAACATATGATATACATTTTCCCAATCATTGAGCAGAATTTTTTCCCAGATACTTCTTTTGACAGAATATTATGGATTTGGAAGCTACAATCATGCGTAGCTGAAATTGATTGTTTTTTTTTTATAAAAGAAAATCAAACAACCTTACTGATGAAATTGTGCTATTGGTGCCTATATCCCCATTACAGTTGAACCTTCTACCTAGATTACCTTGTGTTTGAGATATAATGGTATCTGTATACTAACTACTTCTACATTGAAATGTAACAGGCACTTTACACAATTACTGTATTTGACTTGTTTCGGTAATCCACAATGTAATGCTTCATAATCCACTGATTTTATTTAATCTAATGACTAACCATTCGGTGTATACACTCGATTTAAATATAGGCAAGGGTTTAAACCTGGAGTTTCTCTTGCTCCATTTCTATTAGTGGTGAAAATAGTGAAGGAAGAAAGGTATTGTGGATTAGGTGGGACTTCGTTTGTTTAACAAAGTTTTAAGGTGGGTTTGGTGTGAAGAATTTGATAGTATTTAATAATCTCTTTTTACCAAATTGGATTTGGCGGTGTTTACATGATAAAGTTGCTATTTGGTATGACTTACTTTCTTTTAAGGGGATGTGGATAAATATTTTTGTGGCGATTCCAACGGGGTTGATAAAAAAAAGCTCTAATTTGGTTGAGACTTGGTGTATAAGGGAGTTGGTAATTTTTCTCATTCAGGTTGATATAAAGAAATTGTGGTACGATCATAGGTCATAGGTGGTTCTGCACAGTATCTCTTGTGGAGGTGTAACTGAGATCGTTTCAACTTAGTATCGATAAATGTTTTACTTTGAATAATCATTTACTTTCTCTTTCTCTTATGAGTAATCACCATTTGGATCCAAGTATTGAAAAATGTTTGGACGTGTGACATTCCTTCAAAAGCACAGGTCTTAACTTGGAAATTATTGCAAAGAAGACTTACAACAAGGGGTGAGTTACTGCTATTAAATAAAATAAAAAAACAAGGAATGAGTTACGGCAAAGGGATGTTTTAAAATCTATTCATTATTTTTTCCCAAAATGAAATTTCAAATATATGTTCAACATGAAAATTGCAATCCAGGTATCGAGCTCCAAGTACACAATAACTTGATATTTTCAAATTCTCCGTCATCATTCTTTTTCTACAGCCTTCTCGGACGAATAATCTTGCCTGGGAAGTAGATAATGAGTTAAGATACATATCAGCATGGAGATACAAAATAGTGTCAAAATCAATCTTTGCAACATCACCAAAATATATCATGGCTATCACACAAGGTTAAACTACAAAATAAAGGAAGTTTTTCAATTGACATTGTAATTGTGTATTTTGTCCTTCTATGCTGCTCTTTGGGATTTTCAAGAAAAATATCAAAATTTGATTTTATGATAAATTCAATCAAATACATTCAAGAAAATAAACTTGATTAAAAAGTGTTTTGAGTTTCCCACTATTTTTGGGCCCGGGAAGGGCAAACTAACATATCATCAACAATGTACTTTTGGGCCCATGAACATTGAATCATAAAGTAGCAAATGGCAATCTCACAAAGACTTTAACATAAATATTGATAAATATCACTTACCGCAATTTGCGTGACAGTTGGTATAGGCCAGTTCCTGCCATTGCAACATTCACAGCAAAAAGGTTCCAATTTTTCTGCAACATAGTAAGTAGTTGCAACTAACATGTCAAGGATTATGAAAAATTGTATAGCAGACAGAAACTAAAAGAAAATTACACTTTCAATAATATGCAGAAAGTAATCCATGTAGTAGTCTCAATTTTCCTACTCTTATTTTCTCCGGCCATTATGATCAGTGAACCAAAGTTCATTTAGTTGATTGTCTTGTAACAAAGTAGTAACTAAATGTTGCTGTGTTAACTGAGGTTAAAATTCTTGTATACTCTATTTTAACACCACTGTAGCATAAGGTTTTAAGGTTATTATTTCTTGGCAGACACGCATATATAATGAGAGCTGATTGGTATACGATAAAAATTCAGATAATGCAAACAACAGTAGGGATTAAAGAAAACTATTATTTATCACATGACTTAACTAAGCAACAAAAAAACAGGAATCCAAGTTTTGATTCCGCATTGCATATTACATGTACCATGTTATAGTCTAATTGATGTTACAGAATCTTACAAGTTGAGTATGTGATACTCTTGCAAGAGAGATAATGCAACTATAATCCCGAATTATGCACACATCACATATAGTGATGAAGGTAATAAAGTGAAACTATATAAACTTTGCTTGCACTGAAGGTCCACAAATGATCTTCAGACCACTAGTATTTCAATATTTCATGAACAAGTTAAAGGTAATCTGCCTTTGAAAAAAAAAAAACTTACTGGAGTGATTACTGTGCTGTAACGTGACCAGATAAGTCCAGTAGCTGTAACAGCTGTGTCAAAAAGAAAAGGAATCAGCAATGCATAAGATGTAAATAAAACAACCCAATACATGAGAATATATACTAAAACTGCTTGCAACTTGAATGCTCAGCATTCCATAATTCATTCACTTGGGCATGCCTGCTCCTTTCAAAAAATTCAGAAATACACATTTTCAAAAGGGTGAATGATGAGCAAAATCAGCACATGCAGTTCTATACGCATGCACATACCTATTTGTTGAGGATAGGAAAGCTTCTCAGGTGGTTTTGCAAAATCAGCAATATTGGCTATGCTGATACCCCACTTAAATGTAGGTGCCCAAAAGTGAACTGCACAAAATAAGTGGTCAATTTATGCATTGATTACAGCTTCATAATGTCAACATCAACACTTGACAACAATATTGGTGACTGGAAACAAGTAAGAGACAACAGTTTGAATCAGGTGAAAAATGTAATCTATTTGGTACTAGTACTTAAAGTAATGTGTATATGTGTGTGAAGAACATATATAAATCTTCAACTTTTTGAATAACCACCAAATTCATCCCTAACTCTAGGACGTTCTCATATAGGTTCTCGAGATTATGATTATTTAAAAAATGTACCAGTCTCTGTCAAATTTGACTCATACTAATCCTTAGAGTCAGGATCCAAATTCAATAGAAATATTAGGAACCAAATTGATAGTTTGTGGCTAAATTTAAAGACCGAATTGCTAATAAGTGGGTAAAACATAAGGATTTAATTGATAGAAGCGGTTAAATATGGGGACCAACTTGGCAGTTTAATAGAATCAGCTGTTGAAATATTAAATTGAGATGACCAAAATCATAGATAAAAAGTTATTGCATATTATAGAAATACAGTAAATGTGTACCTTGTCTGATTGATGGATCATTCAGGGCGATTGAGCTATCATGAGAGAAGCCATGAGAGACAAACTAGGGTTGAGAGCTCATCTCACTCGTCCTGATGCTATGTACAATCAAAGTGTGTGAGTGTATTCTGACCTAATTGGATAGTCAGTATATATAAACTTCTCTCTCTACTGGTGCTTATGTATATTGACTATCCCATTAGACCAGAATACACTCATACATACTTTAATCATACAGAGCATCGGGAAGGGAGAGAAGAGCTCTCAACCCTAATTTGTTTGTCTTTCATGGCCTCTTTCATGATAGCTCAATCGCCTCGCATACGAGGTACATGTTTATTTCTATAACATGCCATAACTTTGTATATATGATTTTGGCCATCTCTGTTTAATACTCCAACATCATCAGAAACATTTTGAAATATTCATTATCTTAGCACTCTTTGAGAGTGTCCTACAATTTATTCGTTTATTATTGACTTATTTTAATCTCCAAAAGGTCTTACATTATGCTACCTTCACTCATCAAACATCCAGCAAGTTCCTTCTACAATTCCAGATCTTTGATAATAACAAGTCCAAGTTTCACGAAGTACCAAAATATCAAAATAAACATAACAAGAAAAATACTCAATTAAAATGAAATAATGAACCATTTTTGCAATAAAGAAGAAAAATACCAATTAATCTGAAAAGAAGAAAAAAATCTTAGCTTACGAATTAAACACTGACATGTAATAAATCAATAATCAGAAATCCAAATCCAATAACTGTTATTCATATGTAAGATCGGAAGTGGCGTAATAAAGGGAAAACGACGAATTGATAAACAAAAACACAAAAGGATAAGAAAAGAACGAAAAATCGAAGTAACTCACTGGTTTTGGGACCAGCTGGATGATTCCAAAAAGCTTGAAGCTTTGAAGTCGCCATGAAATGAATCGTTCTTCTTCTCTCAGATTGAAAAGCGAATTCGATTTGGGTTCAGCTACCACCACTTGCAAACTATATTATTTGTTTTTCTTTCCCTAAGAAAATATTAATTATTTTCTTATTTGTTTTTTTGGTACAATTCTTATTTATTTATTATTATTAATTATTTAAAAAGAGAATAGGAGAATGAAAATATTACCTTGTTCATTTTAATCATTTGACATCTTTTTTTTTTTTTTTTGTGTCATTTGATCGTTTTTTCAACAAAAAATCCTTTTTAGAGGAGAAAGAAAAGAACTGCGAAGAGATGAAGGTAGCTTTGTAGTAAAAATTTTCTTTTATATATTACTATTCAAACAAACAAACTAATTTTTTTTTTTTAAATTGGGTTTTCATTTCGATAAACAAACACAAAATGGTTATGATTTTTTAATAAAATATTTAAAAAATAATCTTCAAATTATCGAATGTTAAAGCCACTCTTATTTTAACTTGTAAAAAACGGATCCTATTAGACCGTTTGTTATAACTTTTATAAGAAAAATATATATTTTTTAAATAAAAAATTACTTAAAAAAGTATTTAATGTTTTTGTTACAGTTTTAAAAAAATTAAAATCTAAAAACAATTTCAAATGAAAAACTATTAAGAGTAGATTTTATACATTTTGTTAGAGAATAGATAAAATAAGAATCAAAAGATGATGTAATTTTGTAATAATTTTTTTATATAGTTGTATCCAAACAAAAAAATTGTTTTTTTTTAAGAAGTGGTTTTATTACAATAATCAAACACAAAATTGATTATGTATTATTTTTATTTTTTTATAAATCTCTAAAAAATAATCTAAAATTATTGATGTTATTGTAAGAGGATTCCAGCACTTTAAGAAAAGAAAGAGAGGGATGAAAATATGAGAGAAGTGTGTGATTTATGAATTGAGTAATTCATATAATACATTGATACAAGTGTTTATAGCCTTCATTTGTAACTTGTAGAACAAGGCAACTAACCAACTCTTAACAAACATAGGTAGTTACTAACCCATAACTACTTCTAACCACTTAATAGTTGAATCATACGACAACACATTCGTCCAATGTATGAATTGTATGTGTCCCACTAAATTGGGGCATCATACTCCAAATAACTTATTTTCAAAATCTTTGTCATCATTCTTTTGCTACGACCTCCTTTGAGGAATGATCATGCCTGAGAAGTAGATCACAAGTTAATATACGTATCACCATGGAGGTACAAAACAGTGCCAAAATCCATAACACAAAAATATATCAATGGCTATCACACAAGGTTAATCTACAAAAGAAGGAAGTTTTTCAATTAACATTGTAATTGTAAGAAAAATGTCAAAATATGATTTTATGATAAATTCAATCCAATCCTCTCAAAGAAAATAAACTTTATAATTACTGATTAAAAATAGTGTTTTGATGTTCCGAATATTTTCTGGCATAGGAAGGGCCAACCTAACCTCATCAACCACATATTTTTCAGCCCATGAAGATCGAATCACAAAGTAGCAAAAAGCAATCTCACAAAAACTTAACAGAAATATTGATAAGTATCACTTACTGATACTTGCGCGAGATTTGGTATAAGGCAGTTCCTGCCATTGTAAGGTTTACGCAAACAAGGTTCCAATTTTTCTGCAAAATTGGAAGTAGTTGCCACTAACACATCAGGATCATGGGAAATTGTATCGCGTAACAAAAGTTCATTTAGTAATTGTTTTGCAACAAAGTAATACCTAAATGTTGCCGTGTTAACCGAGATTAAAATTCTTGTATACTCTATTTTAACACTAACTTCAACATAAGGTTTTAATTTTTTGGCAGGCAAACATATATACAGGGAGAGAGCTGATTAGTATACGATAGAAAATCAGATAATGTAAACAAAAGTAAGGATTAAAGTCTAAGAGAAACCAAAGATTACGGAGAAAAAGATAAAGGCAAAAAAAGCTACTGCATTGCATATTACACATACCATGTTATAGTCTAATTGATGTTACAGAATCTTACAAGTTGAGTATGTCATACTCTTGCAAGAGAGATAAAGTAACGATAAACCAGAATCATGCACACATAATCTGTAGCGATAAAGGTAATGAAGAGAAAATATAAAACCAAATGATCCTCAATCCACTAAGTTTTCAATATTTCATGAACTATTTAAAAGTAATCTGTCTTTGAAAATATAAAACTTACCGGAATGATTTGAGTGCTGTAACGCGCCCAAATAAATCCGCTACCCATGACAGCTGTGTTGAAAACAAAAGGAATCAGCAATGCATAGATGGAAATAAAACCCAATACAAGAGAATATATGCTAAAAGCTGCTTGCAACTTGAATATATTTCTGCTCCTTTCAGAGAATCAACAAATACACATTTTCACAAGGGTGAATGAAGAGTATTAGGGATGTATAAGTTAGTTACATATTAGTTAGATTAGTTGGTCCAATTGTACCCAACGTGAATATCTCTGACACTATGTACTTCCCAATTCCAATCCATTTCGGTGATGAATACCCGTCATATAGCCAATTGGACTAACCAAGTCCTAACTAATATGTAACTAACTTTTACATCTCTAATAACAAGCAAAAAAGCGCGCCAGTGTGTGTGACAGAGAGAAGTTTGCAATAGATAACACTACATGCAGTTCTATATGCATGTACATACTCATTTGATGAGGATATGAAATCTTCTCAGTTGGTTTTGAAAAATCAGCAACATTGGCAACAGTGATACCCCATTTAAATGCAGGTGCCCAAAAGTGAACTGCACAACAGAAGTGGTCAATTAATTGATTGATACAGGTTTGACAATAACAATGCTAACACTTGACAACAGCATTGGTGACTGGAAACAAATACGAAACAACAATTTGAATAAGGTTAAAAAATGTAATCTATTTGGTATTTGAACTTAATGCAAGTCACATAACATGGATCCCAATCGCCTGCAGTTTGGATATGAAGTAATAATTAATCACGACCGTCGATTTGACATAATCACACAGTCAGTTTCACATGGTAAAACAATATCAGCCCACGATCCAGATTGAACTGCTGAGAACTGTGTGATGCAGTTATATTAGGGAATCCAATTCTGACATAACATACACACACACATGTGTATTTGTGTGTGCAGAACATATACATCTAGTGTCATCTAAAATAATATACTTCTAAAATTAAGGGCAAGTTTGTTTAAGGTTATTTGGACTGATTTTTTTTCCTTTGGTAAAAAAATAACCCTAAACAAAACCCTTAAGCATGGCAGCAGGGCGGAATGAGGATGTTGTTGTAGGTGTCATTAAAAAATATAAGATCTATTTTACTTATTATATTGTTCGTATTATTGAAAATAATAAAACATGCCAACATGGTTTGTTGCAATTTAAAATAAGCATGGCAACTGGGAAGTTTTTGCCTTCCCTATCCCTAAACTTGACGGGGTTCGGGTTTCCTTGTACCCGTCCCAATCTCCAACTGGGTGAAAAAGTAAGCATACCCAACTAATGGAACTACTGTATTGGAAATTGCAAAAAAATTTATATTCAACTTTTTGAAAGTCAACAATTTGTTGTCTCCCATGAAAATATTTTATATTTAACTTTATTCGCTAGTGTCTGGGGCATTAGTTAAGATGGAAGAAATAGAGAA
>Ga0315914_1007181_pt1 | contig 15526 bp, 8 predicted proteins | sample MpolenodulesMG_FD_203920 | JGI IMG/M metagenome (GOLD analysis project Ga0315914, IMG submission 203920) | Medicago polymorpha root nodule microbial communities from Los Angeles, California, United States - elongated nodules | ecosystem: Host-associated > Plants > Roots > Nodule | place: USA... | reverse complement strand
TTAGGGCTATTCTAAACTATGGAGATTCTTCTACAAATATTGCTACAAGTTCAAACTCAAACAAAGACAAGGAAATTATTGTGGCTCCTACTTCTACCACAGATGATGTTGATAATCAAGAGCCAAACAATGAAGAACACTCCGATTCAGAATCCTCTGAGCTTGATTTGTCACTCAAACTTTAAATTCAATTTTTATGTTTTCTTTCCATGCTGGATTCATCACTTAAGCTTTAAATTTGGATTTTATATTTTGTTTCCATGTCAATGTACTCTTCATTTGAAGTTATGTCAAACAATTATATATTTCAATAAGATGTTAGTGTAAGTCATATTTTTATTGCTACTTTATCTGTTCTATAAATTATATAAATTTCTACCTTTTTTAAAAAAAAAAATAATGATCAACGTTGGCTACAAAGTCGTAAATTATTTAGCCCTCGAAGGTACTGTTGGCTACAAAGTCATAAAAAAAATGAAGAACTATGTCAAAATTATCTTTCACATTTGCCCTTGTATCAATAAATGCGATATATAGATAATCAAAAGGGTTTTTCATGATTATCACCCTTTGGTAAAACACAGTCCTAAATACAATCCTAAATTCCTTTTTATTTTCCCTTTCAAAACACAGTCTTTGCTTTACATAACCTTTTTTGTGATAAGCTTTACGTGACCTTTCTTTGGTCTCATAAAGTTTGAGCACACATTTTTCAAATTAGAAATAATAAATTTTGACTTAATTCATATATACTACGATGTGTCTCATTTTAGATGTTCTATTTGAGCTTAGAATACTTAAAATAATAATTTGTTATATTTAAGTTTTGTTGGAATATGTGTGGAAATTGAGTTAAAAGACTAAACACAAATTCTCATGTTAGGTAGAACAAGTGTTGTGTGAATTGAAAAAAGTGAAAGTCCCACACCAGATGATCACACACATTAGTAGTATTTATATAGTGGGGGTGTATCATGCTCATATTCGAATTAATATTGGGCGGTACCTCACTGCGAAGGGAAAAAATCTTGAACAAAAAGAACCACATCATTGCCCACCACGTCCCAAAAAGTTTGGTAAAAGTGGCCACCAAACCCATCAGGACCCGGTGCCCCATCCGCATTAAGAGCAAACACCGCCTCCTTAATCTCGTAATGCAAAGGAAAACGCATCAGCATTTGGTTATCAGCATCTGTCACTAAAGAAGGAATTGTTTCATCCACCAGAGTATTGAACACAATTGTTATCCATGCTAAAGATTGCCTGAAAATAAGAGAGAATATGCGTCTCTATATCCGTGGGATCAGAGATAACATTGTCACCATCCTGCAAGAAAGAAATTGATTTGGTTGCTGCCCGGATTTTAGATACCTAGTGAAAATATGTCGTGTTCCGGTCACCGTCTCTATATCCAGATCTCACATGGATCACTTGCTAAATGATCATTAATGGCACAATTATTAATAATAAAATTTAAGGAATAAATGCTACATAATTTCAATTATTTTTATAATAATGCATTTTTATTGTCTAAAATACATTTTACACATTGATATTTGCAAATATCTTAAATACCTTAATATTAATTAATTTATTTCTAACAAATATTCATATGAATGTGAGAATGACATTAACAATATTTTTATCAAAATGAAAAGAGTTAACTACTATATATATCCGTGGACATCCGTTCTGATAGTATAGCAACAACAACAATAATAACAACAACAAAATATATATCTCATTTTGGACTTAAAAAAAAAAACAATAACAACAATAAAATAATAATTGTTATTATTATAATTAATAATAATAATTAAGTAACACTTCCATTAAAAATAAATAATCTCAAAGTATAAAGAGAGAAAAAAAAGTATCGATAGAGTCCAAAGAATAATACATACCATACGATAATTGATTTAAAATTGGTAAATGTTTATTTGACATTCAAAATAGTTGCAACAAATTTTTGTTAATATATAAGAAAATAAACCTTTAAGAAAAACAAATGAAAGAAATATTGATAAATTTAGTTTTTTCTGTTGTTCCATGATAAATGAAAATTTTCAACAACATTATTTTTTTCACAGTTATTTTTTTTAATATATCTAATTTTAGTTTGTTAAAAAAAACATTATTTTTTTCTTATATGCCACAAAGCATAGTAAATAAAATCAAAATATAGTAAAAAATTAATGAGTATCTTTCACTCTTTATTATGAGTAGGAAAAAGAAGTACTCATACAAAAAATGAAGAACAATGAGATGAAAAAATAACATAAACATAAGAAAAATTATACTGGGAGGAGAATAGTAAAAGATAAATATTATAAAGTAGGAGAAAATCCTAACAAAGATTGTTGGAAAAATGGATATCTCCATCATGGATGTTCTAATAACTAAAAACGTGATATGACGTATTGTCATCAGCTTACTCAAAGTAAGACTTAAAATAATCAAATCCGCTGTTAATTAATTTCAAACCCCTTATTCTCACATGTATAGACACTCAATGGTTGGTGTTTCACTCAATTTATGCAATGCATATACGACAATTATGTTTTAAATTACATCTAAGAACAATAATCAAATATGCACGCAATCATGGATCAGTATGGTCTTTATCTAGGGATGTAACGTGGTCAGGCCACAAAAAATTACTATTTTTTCTGGGTTCAAAGATCCCTAAAAACAATAGAGCATCCATTATATATATACATCTATTAGCGTACTCTGCTCATTCTTACACCACTTCCGTTTGATGATAATCTTATGCTTAAGAACTTCTCTTTTGAGTATTATTTTTGAATTTTTCTTTATATTGTGTTTGTCAAGCAAAACATTTAAATTTCTCATCACAATCACAATTTTCATGTTACTATTCTCAATTGATTTTTTTCAATTTATAAAACAAGCTTTTTTCTCCCCAACTTGAACGAAACCCTACTATAAAAGATGCTTTCTTATCCTAGAAAAAAAAAGTACATGCTATCATTTTTAATTTTATGAATTGGGGGTTGAAAAGTCCAAGAAATCAATTTTTTTAGACGTTACAACTCAAAGACGTAGCAATTGATCACTAGCTTACGAGGTCGACCTTATTTGGCTATTTAGGTTACGCTCAATTTGAATAAATGGAACCATCCCTCATGCAAGAAAGATCTGAAACATGTGGTGGATGTGTCATTTCACATGCTCCTGGAGCTGGAGATACCTTATTCATAATTTATTTTCTTGTAAGTTACTTGAAGTTTTTTCCAGGGAAAATACCATTAGTCCTTGCACCAAAATCTATATATACTCTATACATGGCGCAAAGAGTTCAGAAAATAGAAGGTTCCTATGCCCGTGTATCTTATCCATAGCCGTCGAACCCAGAGACGTTCAATGGCTCCAAAACCTACAGTTCTTCTTGGAGTTCCAAGACCTTCCGGTGATGTAAACCATGTTTTGGATTGACTTGGCAAGCTAAAAAAGTGGCATTCACACCCATGTGTTCTTGTCATGGGCTATACTTCATTTTTAGCATTAATGAGATCTAAAGATACAAAATTTGCCCACAAAAATTACATGGCTAAAACTTTGAGAGGAAACCCTGGAATCTTGATACTTGATGAAGGTCACAATCCTAGAAGCACTAAATCAAGGTTGAGGAAATGCTTAATGGAACTTCCAACATAATTGAGAATATTGCTTTCTCGCACATTGTTTCAAAACAATTTTTGTGAATATTTCAACACGCTTTGTTTAGCAAGACTGAAATTTGTTCACAACGTGCTACAAGAGTTAGATTCTAAATACTCGAGGAGAGGCAACATAGACAAGAAAGCACAACATTTGCTCCAGGCGTGGGCGAGGAGATTCTTCTTGGACAGTGTTGCAAAGAAAATTAACTCGAATAATGACGAGGAAAAAATGCAGGGTCTACATGTGTTGCAAAAGATCACGAGCGGTTATATCGAAGTTTATGAAAGTGGAAATTCTTCTGATACACTTCCTGGTTTGCAAATTTATGAATGCGTCTGATGAACAACATGTGATTTTACAACAACTGCAGAAAAAAATGGCTGACTGTACCAGTTACCCACTTTAGGTAGAGCTTTTGATAACTCTTGGATCGATACATCCATGGTTGATCAAAGCAACAACAACATGTGCATATAAGTTTCTTACCGAAGATGAATTGAAGAGGCTAGGAATCAAATTTGATTTTAGAGAAGGTTCCAAAATAAGATTTGTTCTGAGCCTAATCCCACGTGTAGTGAAAAAATGAAAAAGTTCTTATCTTCTGTCACTACCTTGCACCTGTGAGATTTTTAATAGATTTATTTGACAAGTACTTTCATTGGCAAAATGGTTAAGAGATTCTGCTACTAACCGGTGAACTAGATTTATTTGAATGAGGGAAAGTGATTGATAAGTTTGAAGATCCTCGCAGCGGTTCAAAGATACTTCTGGCTTCAATCAACGCTTGTGCTGAAGGTATTAGCTTAACAGTAGCTTCTGAAGTGACTTTTTTGGATTATGAATGGAACCCTTCAAAAACAAAGCAAGCTATTGCACGCGCTTTACGTCCTGGTCAGCAGAAAATGGTTTATGTGTATCAGTTATTGACGACCAGGTCGATGGAGGAAGATAAGTATCGAAGAACTACTTGGAAAGAGTGGGTTTCTTGCATGATATTTAGTGAGGAGTTTGTGGAAGATCCTTCTAAATGGCAAGCAATAGGAGCAGTAGGAGCTGCATGAAAGGAGCATATGCACTTCTTAACATGCCGCCCGACTTGCTTATAGAAAGCCCAATTGCTTGTGAGAAATTACTTATCTTCAAACTAATCTTCTAACTTGTTTGAATGACTATAGAGTAATGGTGAAGGAAATGGATCCTGTGAATTTTGAAAATGTGACTGAAAGGTTACGGGTTCAAGTCCTGAAAACAGTCTCTTGTGTAAAAACAAGGTAAGGCTGCATACAATACATCAAATGGTGGGACCCCTTCCCGGACCATGCGTATGCGGGAGCTTTAAGTGCACCGAATTGCCCTTTTTTTTAACTTAAATTATCATAATAATCTTATAACATGTTGTGACAGTCTATAACACTGAAGTTTCTCATCATCGTTTTATATTTCAAAACTTATGATACATGAATGAAGAAAGTATAATAGTGCATAAATGTTAAGTGAGAATTTTAGTAAGATATTTATAATGTCTCCTGCTAGTTTAATAATGCATAAATGGATGGATGAGTTTTTTTTTAAGGATCATGGATGGATGAGTTGATCATCCAGTATGAATCCTGTATATTTATATGCCAATGAATATACAAGATTGAGAATGGTGTGATTTTATGATTACTAGAGTTTGACCCACGCTTCATTATTAAGCAAGATGAAATTTTAATTTAATTCTTGAAATTGTATAACTTTGTTAAAAGTCCTCGTGAACTTAGTTCAGTTGGTAGGAACAAATGCATAATATATATTAGGTCTGGGATTCAAACCCCGACTACCACCAAAATTTACTCCATAAAAATATGACACTTTAAAAATAGTTTTTTTTTCGAATTTATCAATAAATAAGTCTGATAAAGAACAATGTGATTGAACATCACCATGTTGTATAACAAAAGGAAACTGGATGTTTAAGGAGCATATATATTATATTTGAACTGATTTGGGTAGAGGTGAAATGTTTGAGCTACGGTAACCAATTCCACCATGTCAGGGTGGTATGGATAATTGGCTTTCAAGACGTATGGTAATAACAACACTATGTAGAATAACAATAGAGAACAAATGTTCTGGCTATTTGTCATTTGAATTTTCACGAAGAGTAACAACATATATTTTATGGGTAGTGTTGTGTACTGGCGGTAGAGCTGTCAAAATGGGTTACCCGATACGTTTGGAGCCGGCCCTAGCGGGCTTTGACTTTTATCAGGCTGGATCAAAAAGCTTGGTTGCAATACGGGCTTGAAAAATACTATTCGTGCCCGGCCCTACATGATTCACGGGCTAAACAGGCCGGAATGTATTAAAAATTGTTTTTTAAAAATAATAAGTAATATAAAATACTCCTATAAAATTTCTTACAAAAAATATTTTTAATATGTTTAAATATTTTCTATAAGCCTTAGTCTCCCCTATTTAAATTAATGCCTTTTTAAAAATTTTGAGCCTAATATATTTAATAAACAAGCTAAGACATACCATACTTTAAGGAAATCGAGTCGTATGTTCCTGACAAGCGGCTTAGCCTATTCTCATCATTACTTGGTAGTGTGTGTATTGTAATATGAAACAGCGGGGTGCAGTCCAATAAAAAGAGAGGAGTGGGTAACATGGAAAAAAGGGGAAAATAGGTCTAGCCCAGTGCATAGGGAGTAAAAGCAATCAAAATTATAAGGGAAGGTGGTGCTAAGATTGTAAGTGATTGCTTTTTAAGTACCTAGTAATTGCTTAAAGGCATCTACCGAATGATAATTAATTATTGTTCAATACATTTAACATGTCTAAAGAGCAATATAATTGTCAAGATAGAAATAACCTTTTATATATATAAAGAACTCTATTTTGGGTCTGTTTATTATAGTTTCTTATATTAATTTTAGAGTATATCATATTTTTGGTATAACTTATTTTAAGAAATAATTTTCTAAGGAAAGCTTCAAATATAAAATTGGTATGAATAACTTCTCATAAAAAGTTGTTTTAAATATTTTATCATTTCGTACTACTTTTGTGGATGGTAAAATAATTCAAACATATTTTTTTTTAAGAAGGCAAAACTTTTATTAAATAGAAGGTTTAATTGCACTTTTCTCCCTATCTTTTTGCGAATTGTGCGATTTTGCACCCCTTCTTTTTTTTGAGCGATTTTGCACTCTATGTTTTGCCCCCTCTCTGGTTAGATGAACCTTCTTGTGCTTAATTGCACTATTGCCCCCTATTTTTCTTTTGTCAATTGTGCGATTTTGCACCCCTTCTTCTTTTTTTTGGCAATTTTGCACCCCATCTTTTGCCCTCTTTCCCCTCTTTTAATGATGATTTTGAACCAAAGCACAATTGGAAAAAGATGAGGTGCAAAATCGCTAAAAAAAAGAGGGGGTGTAAAATCGCACAATTGACAAAAGATAGGGGGAAAAGTGCAATTAAGCCTAAATAAAATGTCGTCAATAGTCATTTGTAAAACAGTCTCTAGGGGGATTTGAACTGTGTAGCTTGATGTTATAAGCCTAAACTCTTTTCACTTAACCAACACTTCATAATGATTATTAAAACAATCACAAATAACCTTTATACAACCTTCACCGTATGAATTTGAATTTCATACTATAGATATCAGATGTTTTGTAATAGAGCTTTAAAAATAAATGAAAATTACCCAATTCTTATTGAGGGTATATTAGTACTTTCACATTCTTTGAGTGACATAATATTGCAACTCATGTGTTTTGTTGTTCAACTATGAGTTTTTTTACTGTGTTTTTGTTCTTATTTAACAAAATATAAACATATGATAATGATACATCAATAAAAATTGAATAAACCATTTCAATATAAGCTACTACATCAGTAAAAAAAAGTAATATGTATTTGATCACAATCTGATTCAAATACATTTGACTTTTTATTTATAATTAAAAAATTAAAATCATAAAGTACATTTAATTTCAAATGAAGCTGGTCAAATTGAACCAAATTTTCTATATTATTTTAATCTAGAAATCAGATGTTTTACAATAGATCTTTAAAAATAACTGAAAATTAGCCAATTCTTGTTAAGGGTATATTAGTACTTTCACATTCTTTGAGTGACATAATATTGCAACTCATGTGTTTTGTTGTTCAACTGTGAGTTTTTTTTACTGTGTTTTTGTTCTTATTTAACAAAATATAAACATATAACAATGATACATCAATAAAAATTGAATAAACCATTTCAATATAAGCTACTACATCAGTAAAAAAAAGTAATATGTATTTGATCACAATGTGATTCAAATACATTTGACTTTTTATTTATAATTAAAAAATTAAAACCATAAAGTACATTTAATTTCAAATGAAGCTGGTCAAATTGAACCAAATTTTCTATATTATTTTAATCTAGAAATCAGATGTTTTACGATAGATCTTTAAAAATAATTGAAAATTAGCCAATTCTTGTTAAGGGTATATTAGTACTTTCACATTTTTTTGAGTGATCTTATATTGTAACTCATGTGATTTGTTGTTCATAGTTGTTTCTTCGAGCTCGAGTTATTCTTCTCTATTTCACAATATGCCATTCTTGCTCAAAGTGATATGTGTATGTGCAAAGGTTTGTATTCTCTTTCTTTAATGTTTATGTTAGAGTTCTTTTGTGGTACATTTTGTTTCTTTGCTCTTTTCCTTTCTTCCTTCATTCTTGTTTTTGTTTTATGAGAAAACATGGTTTTGATTAATAACTTTTCATTTTGTTTACTTATAGAACTTGCTTATGTCGTTTTTTTTATGGGATTTCATTGTAAGTACTCTTAGAGCTTGATTTTGATCGAGTATTATTTTGATTACATTTAGAACTTGATTTTGATGGAAAATTATCTTGATTAAAATTATAGTTTATTTTGTTGTGAAATGAAAAGTTGATTATAATTATTAAGTTGATATTGTGTTATTTATGTTGGTGGAATTTATGTTTATTTTGTGCACAACTTTTTAGTCTTCACAATAGCGGTTGCCTCTATATCTATTGTACTGCTATATGATTTTATTCAAGATTAAACTATTCTAATGTCATTCAATTGAGTTGTGTTGATTAGTTGATAATGTAAAATACATTCAACATAAAATGTATCTAGTCTAGATAAATAAAAAAATATTCACCCAAAAAAATCTAGTCTAGTTAAAATTCATTAAAAAAAAAAATTTAAAGAAAAAACTAACAACTAACGAATGATTTATCTTTTTGTTAGTGTAAGTATCTTTTTGATGAATGATTTATAATACTCCGTGTTGATGAAGTTCTGAAATCGGTCCTTACCATTGCCAACTCGAACCAACTCATCTAAACTTTTTTTAATTATAAAAAAAAAAAAATTGAATAAAAAAAAGAAAAGAAAGAGAAAGCGTCAAAATCGGAAGATAGATAGGGTTTGTCAAATTTTCATTTTTATCTTATTCTTAGATTCTCTGAATCTAATATTTCTCTCTCAAATTTTTCACTTTTTAAATATCTCAACTTATTTCAATAATCACTTATTTCATTTCAACTCTCTTTCTCTCTCTCTCTCTGAATCACCATGTTTGCTTAATACAAAACAAAACAAAACCAACACTTTCAAATGACATAGAAAAGCTTCGAAGTTATTCTATAATCACTTATTGTAAAATAATTATTATTATTAAATTTGTTAATCTTTGTTGTTGATTCGAGATGCCTGATGATGAATTGGTGGAGCTGAAGTTCCGTATATACGATGGATCAGATATTGGACCCTTTTCTTATTCACCAACTTCAACTGTTTCTATGCTCAAGGAGAGGATTTTTGCTGAATGGCCCAAAGGTTAATTAATCACTTTTATTTTTGTTTTGTTAATTAATCACTTTTTGTTAATCTGTGTTCTGTTTTAGTTTTTGTTTGGTAGGTGTTTTTTATTTTTTTTATATTTTGATCATAGTTTTGATGTGTTAGTGATTTCAGTTCTTGAGCTTGAATGAAGTCAATGATATACAGCTCTTTTTGTTTGCTATCTTGCACTGACACTTCTGATTGAAGGCTTGTCCCAGTGTCCGACACCAACCCGACACAGACACATGTGATTATATTGAACTATGTCATTTTTTTCAAAATTTTATCTATGTCGATGTGTCATGTCCAGTGTCTGTGTTCATGCTTCATAGGGTTTGAGGTTCTCTTGCTATTGATTTTTTTTGCTGTTTTTGGGTGTTGGGCAGATAGCTATGTAGCACTAACATGCAGGTACATAGACCTGGATATTGGACACGACACTGACACATGTCAGACACCAATAGTAATTTGAGAAAATGGAAGTGAATGAATGTAATACATGTGTCAGTGTCGTGTTTGTGTAGTGTACTGACACGTGTCAGATACACCTTCAGTTTCGAGTGTCAGTGCTACTGGCCTGGCCTTGTTTGGATAAATAGTTTAATTTGCAACTTATAATTATCATGATACACGCTTATGTGTAAGCTATTTCTAAAACACAAGATTGAGTTAAATTGTTTGCTTATTAGCTATAAACTGTTTTCATAAACTATCTTTGGAAAACTTGTGAAAATAAGCTGAAAACGTCTTATGAACATGTCATAAGCTGTTTTCATAAGTTCTTCTGAAGAGTCTCACAAGTGCTTATGCCTGTAGAAAGGTTCAAATAAGCCAATCCAAAGAAGCCCTTATGCATAGAAGGGGTTTCTTATTTTATTGTGTTCGATGCTCTTTCGTGGAGGTGTTAATGGATTCTGTTTTGAGGAAAAAGGTTTTTAATTTTTAATATGTTTATTCTCAAATGGGGCAAGTTGTGTGTTAATTTATTTTTGTTTTGCAGTTCTATATGTGCAATTTGTTAGAAGTTAGATAAATTTGCTTATAATAAAAATGCTTTTGTATTCAATTGGGTAGTTGAATTAGGTGTTGTCATAAGATTCTTTGCTTTATCTGGTCAAGAAAATTAGTGAATGTGATGTCATAAGATTAGTTTTTCGGATTGTGTTATTAAAGAGAAAGAAAGCTTTACTGTTTTTGGTTTTTGAACCGTTTCAGGAAATACCGATAAACATTAATATTTGTTGGATTAGTAATGGAAACTATTTGGTAGGTTTTATCCAGAAAAGGTTCAGTGGTGATATTTAACAACCCATATCTTTAAGCATTTGAATGAGTTATGGGAATTGGATATGCAAAATAAAAACAAAAACAATTGATTATCGTGATTTGGTTTCGCTTTTGATAAATGTGATTTGAATGAACTTGATTTGTTAAATTCATTTGGTCAAAATTTTGTTTGAAGTGAAGTGATTTTTATGTTTGAGTGTTCTATGCTACAAGATTTGGTCAAAATTTGGTCAATACATTACAAGAATTCTATTAGTCAATAAAGGAAAAGTGTGTCTATGCTACATTTCGTTATAAATAAGTGGTTAGATTTGGTTGGCAAATGGTTATAAAGGTCACTGAGAGGCTTTTATTTCTTTGTTTATTTACTTTGCTATGTCATCACTTTCTTGTGGTTGTTATGGTGATGCAATTTGACTATGTTGGCTCTTTTTACATCATTATGTATAATGATATCATTGTTAATATATATTTAAATGTAAAGCTATAATCCGCCATCAACAACTATTTTATCCGCCATGTTTCCACCATAGGCTGCAATACCATGTTTATGTAGTGGGTTTTTTGCTTGCTGCCGTAATCCGCCACTGGTAATTGTATTAAGATGGATGAATGGTCACATTAGACAAGATAAAGAGTAAGCTAGAAATACAATCCTTAGAGAGAAAATTTCGATAGTTTCATTATCAAAATGCTGGCTGAGTCTCGTCTTAGGTGGTTTAGGCATTTAGAAGACCTGTTGGGGCACTAGTTAGTACCGTTGACCAGAAATCTCATCTTTGACTTTTTGTCGGAAAAGGTACACCTAGATTTCTGATTTTTAGTAGACACTGGATCAGAGTTAAATTGCACAAATTTTTTCTTCCAACTGATTGGCTACTTGTAATTATGTTTTGGAATATCTGTATCATGATATTCTGGTTTTGTTTCAGTTACTAAACTCTCTTTCAGATATGCAAATGTCCTACATATGATGTAATAACTCTTTGTATCCTCTTCTAAATGTTTTACCCTTTAGTGACCTATATTTGATAGAATACTCCCTTTGGATGTTGCCGTCTACATGGTTATCCAGTTCTTTGTATTATGGATGATTATTTTGTACTTTTTTACTATGGACGCATGGGGCATAGCTCCTGTGATTTTTCCCTTAGGATATGTTTGGATTAGTGGAATGAAATGAAATTGTTTGAATTATTTAAAATAGGATAAGATGGAATAATTCTATTCTATTCCACCCACTTTCCACTATTTCTTCTTGAATTTGGGTGGATGGGATGGAATGAGTCTTTTTCTCAAAAAATGGAATGATGAGTGTATTCCCTCTCATTTCATTTCATTCCATTCTATTTCATTTCTTTCCATTATATTACGCTCCACTCATCACTTAATATCCACCCTTAATTACCGTTGCTTTAGTGCTATGTTCTTGACCCTTATTTCTTAACGGTTTTCTTTTTCTTACCATTTATAAATATGTATCTTTTGTTCACAGACAAGAAAATTATACCAAGGGCAGCAAGTGATATTAAACTCATAAATGCTGGCAAAATTTTGGAGAACAACAAGACGGTGGGCCAATGTAGAGTACCTTTTGGTGAGCTTCCTACGGGGGTCATCACCATGCATGTTGTTGTTCAGCCATCTTTGGCAAAAGCTAAAACAGGTAGATTTTACTCTGATGTATATTGTGTGATTATTAATTACTGTTTTGATAGTCAAGTAGTTTGTTCCAGAAGTTAATGTATTTATACTTCTATGCCACTGTTGAAATAATAGAGATTTAAATAAGGAAGGAGGAACAGAGTTAAAAGCTTACAATAATCCGATTGTATTGGTATTATTGTGATTGAGGGACATGATGCATATTGTGTTTTGAAATATGATTGTGTCAATTATCAAGCTTATCAATGGACAGATCTTAAAATATGGAAACAACTCTTAGCTCTGAAGATATTAATAACGCCTCTAAGATATTATAGAATGACAATATTATGATATTTTTTGTAGATATTCTAAAATGTGTTATTCTGTTAAATCAACAAGATCGAATAGTTCAGTTACCAAATAACAGCTTATAAATGAGGCCTAATTAATTAATTTTGGTTGTGTTCACATATGTTTTGTTCTGTTATGTAGTTACTCCTTTTAATTTTAGGGCCGTATTATTTATTTTAGGGGAAATTGCTCGCACCTCCCCAGTGGTTTACACAAATGTCACTCACACCCCCTCTATTTCCCTAAAAGCACGTACCTCCCCTACAGTTTGCACCGTTTTGAAACTGTTCAAACTTTAAACTTTGCTTTGTCTAACATCTACAAAAACTTTGCGGTTTGAACGTTTCCTAGGTTGGCATCCCTGCAGCGATAGAGACACCAAAGTAATCATTGAGCACTTGTAATTGTATGAGTCTAGAAATGTATATAATTTGAATCATTTTAGAAACCTTAGTTAGGTGGCACCCCCCTGTCTGCATTGACATTTTAGATGCGTTCTCAAAAGGCTTCTTGATAGCCATTTGTTTTTGTTGCACCACAATGTTTCAAAGAGTCAGCTCAATGTAGTTACTTTACTAGGTAACGGTAGTTGCTAACTAGGTCCAAGTATTGTGACCTATGCAGCACCAACACTTCATATTGAACGCCTGTTTGGTGTCTGACACATGCTTGCTGGTATCCGACACCGACACATACAATTGTATTCAATCACTTTTATTTCCTAATTACAATAAGTGTATTGTGTCCAGATATGTGTTAGTTGTGATTGCATATTAAAAAATTTCTTGTTGACTTGAACAGAGAAAAAAGTAGATGATGTACCCAGAAAACATTTTTGTGGGTGTTCGATATTGTGAAAAGCCAGTCACATGGATGTTAAGCTGCTGATCGTGTTTGCTGGGATATCCGAGGTCATGGAAATGTGTAGCCGTGAAGACATGTTCTATAAAAGGGGTGTTTAATGTATCTTAGTTCATGCAGTCTATATAACATCATCAAATATATTTTATAGAAAGAAAGGTTCAGTTACTATTCCTAAGAATTTTGAACAATATTCCCTACCAGAATTATCATATACATGTTTCTTGTGCATTGGTGACAACAAAAATTACTTTGCAAACGTTTCTTGTTACATACCTTAACATATTGCCTTGCTTTTTTCTTTATTATGTTGGGTCTGTACAACAGAAAGAGGCATTTTGTCATTGGTCAAAAGATTCCATTATTTGTCAAACCAATTGCAAGATAATGTCGGAGTGTCAAGGAAAACATATTCCTTCATTATAACCGTAACCAAATGTGTAACAGACCCAGTGTTTTTATAGGATCCAGGTTGAGTAACTTTGGCTTAGGAAAGTTACGTAACTTTCAACCAACCGTAACCAACCGATCAATCAAAGATACCCAATTAAGCCATGTGTCAATTCTTATTATCCGTCACACACTCTGTTGACCCATGCGCTGCCGTACTTCCCGCTGTTACTTCCCACGTCCTACCTTTTTGTTGTGTTGCTAATAGATCTCTGATTTTTTTTTTTAGACATTGATTTGGAGCATTGATTTTGAATCGCAAACTTGTAATCCCCACCCTCACAAAACTGTATTAACTCACTGAACAAAAAATGGGACGTTGGAGGTAGGACAACGGGTGGAGGAACGGCGGTGGCTGCATATAGATCAACGGAGGGCGGTGGCGTCAGGTAGATGATGGGTGCGACGGGGCACGGAGTCTTCTAGAAACTGTCTGGAGTTGCATAAAAAATAAAAGGATTGAGCATGACTCAATTGGGTATATTTGATTTATCGGTTGGATATGATTTATTGAAAGGTAACGTAACTTTGCCGTTCAATCAATAGGGTTGAATAGTCATTTGTCCACATCTTCTACACTTTACGCCTCGACTGAAAATGTAATGATAATCTCTATTTCTATTATAAACATTTGCCTTAATTTTTTCTGAAAAGTACACATAGCATCTTCAAATTTCTCATCTCATTTAATGCTTCTTTATCAACCAATCAAAATGGATCATGACTCATTTATTTTTTATTAGCCAATCAAAATGGATCATGACTCATTTATTTTTCATTCGCCAATCAAAATTGATCATGACATGATTTTTTTCTATATATAGACAATTTGTTTTCCGTTATTTTCATCTACCTCTTCCTCCCTAAAAAAAGATATAAAAAGGCATTTTCTGTATTTTAAAAAGCATGGAATTTTAATCACTTGATGGATGGATTATGAGGTTGATTTTCTTTTTCATTTGAATCCAATTGCTAATGCTACTTCCTTACTGTAGATTTTCAGATATCCAAAAGGGATGAGTCGTTAACTTAGTCTTTTGAGAGAAGAATCAAGATAAATGTTTGAGTAAATTACACTCCCCTCCCCTCAAAGATGCTTGAATTACACTCCCCTCCCCTCTTATTCAAAACATATTAGAAAATATTTCACTCTCCTCCCTTGAGAGAAGCTTGAATTACATTTCCCTCCCCTCTTAAGTTAAAATCTACGCTTTAGTCCCTCAATAATTTTTTTTTATTTCTAATAATCTAGCAAAAAAATAATCTAACACACTTCAAAGAAAAATAGCATTGCGGGTTCATTTTAATATAATCAAATTTTGAATACATATCTTTCTCTATTTTTTATTCACAATTTCATTAATATAAAATTTTAA
>Ga0315914_1007180_pt1 | contig 15529 bp, 8 predicted proteins | sample MpolenodulesMG_FD_203920 | JGI IMG/M metagenome (GOLD analysis project Ga0315914, IMG submission 203920) | Medicago polymorpha root nodule microbial communities from Los Angeles, California, United States - elongated nodules | ecosystem: Host-associated > Plants > Roots > Nodule | place: USA... | reverse complement strand
ACTTATTAAGAAAACTAAAACATAGTAGTTTGTAACATAGTTTTTTGTGTTATCTTTGAAATAAGTTTTATAGGAAGATGTAAAAACAATTTTCATTGGTAGTTGATTATAGAGAAAATAAAAAAGAGAGCAAATTGAATGCACTTTGCATTTAATTTTTCTTTGGAAAATATAATTTTTTGAAAAAACATAATTAAATATAATAAAAGTTGGTCTTTTTTACTTATAATTTGGTAAAAAGAAAATGATGTTTTTTTGCTTATAATTTGGAACGAAGGGAGTAGAGTCTAAAAAGAAGTTTTTGTAATCTTTTTCCTTCTTTTTTTTTTTAATACAAATTTAAGATTTTACGTGTTGTACAAGATATATCTTTACTCATGCACCCTAGACTTTGCCTCAAACTATTTGATAACCATGTAAATCAAGTTTAGGATATAATCACTTCATGTGATCTGTCTGCTCACTCTAACATACATATTATTTATAACTGTTGAATCAAAAAAGTGTGTACGAGATATCTTGCTTTGTAAACGTTTGGCAATATAACAAATTATTACTTACACAATTAAATTTTGGCTTAATTACTGTTTTGGCCCCCTAAGCATCCAAATGTTGTGATTTTGGCCCCCTAAAAAATTTAACTCTTTTTGAACCCTCTATGTTTACCCCCTTTTGCAGTTTTAGTCCCCTAACCCAATTTTGAATATTTCAACGCTGATGTGGCACCCACATCACTTAAGTGAGGTGTCACGTGTTATTTTATTTTTTTAAAATTTAAGTGAATTTTTAATTAAAAATATTTTAAAAAGCCAAATTCTTGTAAAAAAAAAACCAAAATAAAAGGAAATGAAAAAGGAAGGCAAACACGCATCTCTTCTTCTTTGTCTGATACAATACACGCGCTCCTCCTTGCCATCATCACCAGCGCCGCCTCTCCTTCTCCCTCTCCGAGTCACCAGCGCCACCACCGCCGACCTCCTCTCTCCCTCTATTTCCGATCGTAGTTCTCCCTTTATTTCCCAAAATTTTCATAAGCAGGAGTCAAGTTATCTTCCAAATTTAAACATAAAATATGATAAAAACCATTAATGGGTGCATTTGTCTCGTGTACCCAATTGACCAATTTCAGTTTTTTCGACAACAATTTTCTCGCTAAACCAAAAATAATCTAACAACACTCTTCTTCTGCAAATAAAAAATGAAGCAATTAAAAGAGAGGGTAAAGGGTTTCATGAATTAGCGAAAATGGTTTCATGGTAGAAATTCAATTGAAAACCTGGATTGAATTCTAGAAGGAGCACAAAAATGCAATGTGAATCATTAAACCCTAAGCATCACCATCGTTCGCTTCTGCGACAGAGATCTCTCGCCAGAGCTTTTATTCGTTTTGCTGTTCATACCTTCTATTTCTTCTGCTTCTTTTTTCGATGGGTATTTGAATTTGTGATATTTGATTTGGGGGTTTTAGTACAAATAAGGATTGATTTGGAGAAGAAGATGAATGATTTTAAGATGAAGATGGGTTTGTTGAGTATCACAATCGTGAAGAAGAAAAAGCAAAGAGTAAATGGTGTGTAGAGAAGAAGAGGGAGATAGATGAACATCGTTTTCTGATTTTATTTTATTTTTTAAATTCAAAAATTATAAATAAAAATATGGCTTTTTAAATTATTTTTAATTAAAAATTTACTTTTTAAAAAATAATAATAATAACACGTGGCACCTCACTTAAGTGATGTGGGTGCCATGTCAGCGTTGAAATAATCAAAATTGGGTTAGGGGCTAAAACCGCAAAAGAAGATAAACATAAATGGCTCAGAAAGAGTTATTATTTTTAGGGGTCAAAATCACAACATTTGGATACTTAGATGGCTAAAACAGTAATTAAGCCTTAAATTTTAAAAATGAAAAGAAGAAAATAAACGAGGTATGGTAGAGTCAAAGGGTTGCTGTGGAAAGGAGCTGAGGTTTGGATACAGCTTTGAGCACCAGAAACCTCAGGTTTGGACTCTCCACTCTTTCCCTTTCCTATCTCCCAATTCAAGTTCGGATATCCGTTAATCCCTCACCAATCTCCGAACCACCGTGAAAATTGGTTCGGAAAAAAAAAATGAGCACTAGGGTTCCGGAACACTACAATCTCAACTCTCCCACTTCCTTCATCGAAAGCCCTCTCCACGTCCTCAACTCCGTCGATACCCGAACCACCGCCCCCTCCATCGACGACATCACCACCGCCGAAGATCACGCCACCACCGTCTGTTTACCACTTCACAGTACAGAAATCGATGAAGATCGCTCCAGTCTCGAAACAAGCGAATCTTCTAGAACCTTCTACGATATCTTAACCATTGACGGTAACATTCTGCAATCTCTACTTCAGTTTGTTCATCAAATGATGTGGTTAATTGATTTTTATTGTTGTTGTTGAATTTGTGAAGTAGATGTTTCGCCGATTGAATCAGCTAGAGCGAGGTTTATGCAAATTGTGATGGATTATTTTATCGATAATCATGTGATTGAAGTGATTGATACGGATGTTGATTATGGCGATCAAGATAAAATGAACAAGAGGAGGACGAGAGAGGTTCGGTATGAAGGAGATCCGAGTTACGCGCTGCCTTTGATGTATGTAGCTAATATGTATGAGTGTTTGGTTAATGAAGTTAATATTAGGCTTGCTTCGCTGAATGGTATTCGCGATAAATCCATTGGTGTTGCTCTTGAAGCTGCTGGTGGTTTGTATAGAAGACTCGCCAAGAAGTTTCCGAAAAAAGGTTTCTATATTCAATGAAGATTAGATTTCACTTGCTTTTAGCTATTTAATGTTTCAATGTTTTTGGTCATATGATGTATTGGTTGTAAATTTATTATCTTTCTATTTTTATATGCTGTTGCTCGACAGGACCGTGTACATATAAGAGAAGAGAATTGGCAACTTCAACTGAGACGAGGACTAGGTTTCCGGAACTAGTTATACAAGAAGAGAAGCGTGTTCGCTTTGTGGTAGTGAATGGATTGAAAATTGTTGAAAGGCCGAATTCTGTGCCTATTGATGATGCTGAGTGGTGAGTTGCGTGTTGTAGTGATTATTTTTTATTTGATCCATGTAGCTGACCCCAATTAGTTTTTTCCTTTTGTTTATTGATATGTTTTCATTTTAGCTGAAGATCTGCTATGGCTGCTTACATACTTAGATTTAATCTGTTAATTATTACCCTAAGCTATATAGGCCTATAGGATGAATTATTTGCAGCCACGGTTTGTCTATTTTCTATATCTCGGTGGATATTAGTTCCTTTTTTTATTACATTTGAATTTTGTGGGTCTTTTTCGTTTGGATTTCTTTGTTTGTAGAGATTGAAAATCAGTACTATGCTGTTTTTACTTTCTTAATTTTTTGCTATATCAGAATGTGAGACCCAAGAAATAGAACTTGTATTTTATCTGTAGATCCATTGTATACCAGCATTTTATGATGTAAATTATTTTTTTTATGAAATTATTGTCAGTTTTAATTGAAATTGTGACAGCTCTCTGACGCTGTGTTTGCCTGTTCCCTTTTATTACATTTTAATGAAGTTTACTTTCTTCTCTAGCTACTAATGTGTGTAATAACATCACAGTTATGATGAGATAGAGGTTGAGCATTTATTTGAAATTTGCAAGGAGTACAGGCTTGGTCTCACTTGCTTTGTTTTTTGTTTTAGGTTTAAAAGATTGACTGGTCGGAATGAAGTGGCAATCTCAGCTAACGATTATAAATTTTACTCTCCAAGACACAAGTATAGGCGTGGTGCATCAATTTCACTTCCAAATATCCCAGATATCCCTGTAAGAATGCTGTTGCTTCATTTTGGAAAATGAAGTGCTGTTTTTAAGATGCTCAATACATAAGCTACTGCAGTTTTGTGTGCAATGTCTAAATTGTGCCGCTACGGAAATATTTTACTAGCACATGTTGGCTATGAATATGAATATAATGTGCTTTGGCAGCTGCTGCTGCACTGTATAATGATTGATATGTCATGATATATATTATACTAAATGGTATAGTAATACTATTTAAAGGTTGCATAAATGGTAATTGCTGCAGTTTCTTGTCCAAACTTTACGATGTTGACTTTTGACTTGTTTTTACAGAGTTATCCTGGTGCAGACAATTCTACGACATTGAATACTACTCAAGGATATCGCTCAGTAAGTAATATAAAGTTAATATATTATTGTTTTTGTTAATTTGTCATCATATGGGATGGATGGTGAATGCTGTTTTTTCACCTCAGTTTGCTTTTCTGGTTTGGACTGCAAAAATGCAGATGAAGTCAATGATTCCATTAAATTTAAGTTAGCTCATATATAGACTTGGTCCTTGTGTGGTGGTTGATGTCACTCCTTGATTATAAAATGAGAAAATAGAATTATAATTAAGCACTTGATGCTCTGTTACTTTTCTCTCTTTCAGCGTTTCTGAAAATTGAGTCTGTTCATCGTATTTGCATGTCTATACCTTGGTTCTGCTACCTGTTGCTTGGTGTGGCTCTTGGGTTTGATATTTTAAGTGTTGCTTCAAAGTTCTAACGATATTTTTATAATGACGTGGTGCTTTATTTCCCAGCCACAAAGTCAGCACCAAGCCCTCGGCAAACATCACATGCAATCACTGGCACATCAACCCCAGTTTCACCCTGGTCTCCAGAACAATCAAACTATGCACCAAAGTCAGCATGCAGGGCCCTATTCTCATAACCATCAAAATGGCCCCCCTTCACACCTATCTGAAATTTCTCATTCTCACCAGCCATCAATATCTCAACAGATGAGTTGCTTACAATCTTTCACAGGTGGCCATGTCGGAGCACGCTTGCACATGATGGTGAGTTTATTGGCTAGATTATGTTTCAATGTTGATGATGGAACTTTTTATAAAACAATGATAATGTTTTTGATATTCAATTTGCATCTATGTTGTTGTGTCATTTCTCTAAGTCTAATTGCATGCTGGGTTAATACTCAGCTTTTTCAACATTTAGACATGACTCTGAAAGCAAATACTTGTTTTGCATTTCTCAGCCCTCAATAGGACTGCTTACTTAATTATAGCAGTGTGATAATGGGCATACAGTGCATGATGAAGCCAATAGATTGAATATTTCTATAATGCTATGTGAAACACTTGACCAAAGTAATTGATTTGAATGATTTTAACTGTTTGATATATCAGAGAACTATTTTATCTTATGCTGAACTGTATGATGCTGCACAGCCACCAAGTCCTGCGAAGTTTTGCGATGAATGTGGGGCTCCCTATTTGAGGGAAACATCAAAGTTTTGCTCCGAATGTGGTTCAAAGAGGTTAGGAATATGACAGATTTGTCCCTCATCATTCTTTTGATCACAGGTGTATTCAAAGTTTTTTACGATATGACTAGTTTTACATAGTATTCTTAGTTTTAAGAAATGTATTTAGGATAAATAGAAAAATAGTGCAGTTTTGACTTGAAATGTTGTAATCTGTGTAAATATTTGTAATTAATCAATCGGGATTGCACGTGTGCCAGCTTTGTCAATACAGAACTTCAAGAAGCTGAAAGCTTGAAGGTATCAAGTTTACATTTTCGGCTCTTTTGCTACGTTACAGACCATATTTTTGCTAATTAACCACATGGATAACAGTGGTGTGTTGTCAACTTGTTTAAGGTATGAAGGAATTATAGATTCAAATTGGAAGAATATGCTATACAGACTAGTAGCTCAAATTCTGTCCAGATTTGGTTTTGGCTCTTTTGACTTCTCGATTCTATTTATGGAAAATGCTAACAAATTTTCATTGTATTAGTAATCAAAAGTGGTAACTTTTGCATAGAAAATTCCGTATTTATAAATTTTACATGTGTTCGACTTGTAATTTCAAGATAAAATTTCTTTATTTAAGTTCCTTAAACAATGTCATTAACATTTGTTAACCTAACTCTTTATTTATTCACTTAAACCGTAATGAATTCAACTTAAAGTCTTAAACATCTCGTCAAAACTTAGTCATTTTTTTTTTGTGCGCACTTTTTCCTGATCCATTTTATTTATTTATTTTTCTGTTGATTGAACCATTCTCTGTTTCTTGGATTTTAAATGGTTGCGATTATTTAGACAGCCGAAAATGCCAGTCTTCGTAAATTTATAGTCACCATGAAAAGCTTAGTGACTAGATTACCGAATGTTTAATGCGATAAACATAAACAATTCAAATAAATGCAGCTCATAGGTCAAGACTAGATTACTGAAAAATATAAAGAATAACATGAATCCGTAGCATATTTTGTTTACGAATGAGTGTTCATTCCTGCAAGTATATTGATGCATTCCAAAATTGAATGATTTTATATCACCCAGTTTATGAGTAAAAAAGAACACCCGTAGTTTATCATAAGTACTAGTTTAATACCAATTCTTGGGATTTTAAGAAATAACTTTATCTAAATTAAATGTGGCAAAATCTTATAAAAAAAATTGTCATTTTTCTCTCATATCTGCACAATCTTGTAAGGAAACAAAATATATCCTACCACCATAATTTCAGCTAAGATCATTCTCACAATTTATTACTATCACCATCATGTCGCAAATATACCCCACCATTACCACACTGAGCTATCGTTATTATCATATCACAGTGTTGTTTGCCTCTTTTTGGAATTAGTGTTGTTTGTCTTTATCATACCCATACTCTTGCCATTGTTATGGTTGCTACCACCACCGCCATATTTAATTAAGTTAACAAGAGATTTGGTGAGTGAGTGATTGATAGAAAGAGAATAAATGGATCAGAATTGTTCTGATATTTACACACATATAAACAAACCCCTTATGAACTGATCTGTTCTTCATGACATCATTATTCATTATGATTGTTCACTTTCTGTCTGCTACTTTTTCCTTTGGATTCCACCTCTCATTAATTTCATGTGGTCTAATTTCGTTTTGGGTTTCATTGCTACGTCCTGCACTTTGGAAATGGTTGTAACTATCTGGAAAAGTGTAGATAGAGATTGAACATGGAGTTTTTATGGGCACAACTTATTTCAGCTAACAAAAATCTATTCAGCTGTTCATGGCGACTTGTCATTTCATATAATTTATAGCGAATCGTGATGTTTCATTGCTGCTTCATAAAAAATTCATAACTATTCTACTAACTACAGAACAGAGTAAAATTGCTTGCAACTCATAACAACTTAAAAAAAATGTCATATATGCAGTGCAGTGCATAGAAAAGCAAAACCAATGACAGAAACACACTCCTCATTAACTTCAAGGTAACAGCGGGTTCCAAATGGAATAGCTACGACATACAGCTCTACAAAACCTAAAACATAATAGGGGGAAATTGTAATAGTTTCAGTGAAACAAGGACCAAGAATTGCATATGTCCCGGTCCTGCTTCCCCCCACCCTCCCCCAAGAAAAGGTAAAAAATCCCACATTCTTTAAAACAAAACATAAACAAGCATCACAACAGTATATATTATGAATAAATGATGATGCTGACAATTGCCAAAATCACAATTACTTCAAAACTTTACATAGTAATGATTATTACATTGTGAAATGTATAGAGAGAAGCACAAAATGATGTGATAGGAAAGGGTATTTTATTAGAAAAAAAATGTGGATAAACCCTAATTGCAAAGATTGAACACCACTTCAGGGGTCTGCACCTATCTATGCCCTTAATCCTCTCTCAAATGACAAGATATTTTCCCTTTCACTCCTGATTATTTTATATACAACATAAACCCATCTGTAACTAAACCTAACTAACTAATATCTCCTCAACTGACACCCCTCTCAATGTTTCCAGCCTTCAAAATAGTTTCACCTTGTCCTCAAAGTGAACTGCTTTGTCATTGATGGGAATAAGGTTCCAATGGACTCCCACTGTCTAATATATTAAAACTTGACAAGTAATCGCCGTCGTCATCATGTAATACAAATTCTCTTGAAACTCCACCTTAGCTGCTTGAATGAAGATTGCATGGAAGAGTCGCATTTTGCTCGCTTTCCGAGAAAACCACAACTTTAGAGCACTCCTTTTCAATGACATCACTGCCGATGATAGCTTTTCCTCCTCAGGTTACCCTAATGGCCCAAAAATACTGATCTGTGTTGATTAGCCACCAATAAGCTTCCTTTCTATCAAATGTTGAATCATCCTAAGTAGAGAAAGTTACTATATAAGGCCTATGTCTAATAGAGACTTGAGATCACTACTAAAGTTGTATGTGTTGACAATATTAAAATTAATAAAATAGAACGAAAGTATCATATACCTTGTATGTCTAATATGTATAAGTGGTAAAAAGCGCATCCACTATGGCTGTATGTCTAATCAGTCCTTGGGTAGGAACTTTAAGCTTGAGGAATTATGTAATACTAGTAAAGAAGTAAACATGCTGTAACAAAAGGAACAAGACTATAAGACAAATTGCATCAGAAATATGACTAAAGAAAAAAGAGAAATCTGTGTATATACACGAACAGTATCCAGTAGTTATACCTATCATTATGAGCTTTGTAATTACAATAACAGCCAAATTGATCCCCGCTCACTAAAGGAAGTCAAGACTTTCAGTTAACAGGGAGGCATCATTTTATGGGTTGTCTTGATGATCACATCAGAAACATGAATATTGAAAGGCACGCCCTAGAAGCTGTAGGATTTACATCAAGAGAAAACAAACGTCTTGAGAATGAGAATGCATCAACTAGAACAGGCAATTGCCATTATATAATGATGCACCAAATTCATTTCAATTAGATTACTCAACTTTGGCAAAAAACTGAAAGAATCCACATTTTGTGCCATAAAGATAAGAGTAGGCCAAACCAAGTATATAAAAACAGGTTTTTCATCTCAAGTGTGTATAGAGGGAACTTTTATGTCCATTGTCTCAGCAACTAGGCCCCTCCTCGTCATATCATTATGAAGTTCCTGAGCTTCATTTGTGTCTCCTAGCTCATAATATTTTTTCAGAAGACAAACACAGAGAATCTGATCAGGAACAACACCGTTTATGAGCATCTCATAAAAAAATGACTTGGCCTGTTGTAATTTACCGCAATGCGACAAACCCCAGACCAATGAAGTATAAGCATGCAGATCAAGTTCCATACCCGATTCAACCATTCTATTTTTCAAACTCAAAGCTTCTTCAGGATTACCATGCTTCAGGTTCCCATCAATCAAAGCAGTATAAACGAACTTATCTGGCCTGATTCCCTTATCCAACATCTCATTGAACAGCTTATTGGCTGCTTCAACACAATCAATTTTATAAAGGCCGTCAATCAGTGCAGTAAAAGTAATAATATTCGGCGGCAAACCAGTTTTAGTCATGCAGTCAAAGTAACTGACAGCCTGTTGAACTAAACCTTTTTTGCATAAACCATCAATCAGTACACCATAGGTTACAGCCGTTGTCTCGATACCAAATTTCTGCATCTCTTGTAATAGATTAACAGCCTCTGTGATTTTTCCAACCTTAAAATATGCATCCATAAGGGATGTGTATATATAACTATTTGTAGTCAAACCATGATTCTTCATCTCACGCATTACTGCCTCGGATTCCTCTATTTTATTTTGGCTACAAAGGCCCCATATTTTGGTTCCATAAAGTGGCGAATCTAGTTTGAAGTTTTTCTTGTTCATTTCTTCTAAAATATCCATGGCTTTCTCCATCATCTTAGCCTTCATATATCCATGAATAAGGGAAGTATAAATTTGCAGATTAAGTGCCACTCCAGCTTCCAACAATGCTCTGAATAGTTCTTCCGCTTCTTTCATTCTACCATCTTCACAAAGTCCATCGAGTAATGCAGTATAGGTAACGATATTTAAGTTAAGACCAGCCTGCAACATCTCATTTGCCAGTTTGAATGCTTCACCCAGATTGCCTATTTTACAATTTGCATCGATCAGAGACGTATATGTAAACTCGTTGGGTTGAAGACCAACACGTATCATGTCAATGAAAAATTTAAACGCTTCCAGCATCATGCCAGCCTTGCAAAATGCGTCTACCATTGTGCTATAAGTAACAACATTTGGCTTCAACCCTCTTTCCTTCATCTCACGCAGATAACAAAAAGCTTGAGGAATTCCTTCAAATTTACAGAAACAGTTGATTAAAGAATTGTATGTAATCACATCTGGTTGACATCCTGCAACTTTCATTTCCTCAAAAACAAAAACTGCTTCGGCCAGTAATCCCACCTTTCCATACCCATCAATGAGAGAATTATAAGTGACTACATCCGGCTTAAGGCCCGTCTGTTTCATCTGTTCAAACAAGCTCCTAGCAGTTTCTAACTCCCCTTCTTTGCTCAAATAACCTATCACTATATTATACGTGAAAACCGAGGGCGAAAGGCCAGCCCCGGCCATCTCATTGAAAAAACTCAAGGACAATTTCCCTTGACCTGATTTTGAAAACTTGTGAAGAAGCTCATTACAGGACCGCACTGTCGGCAGAACCCTGAACTTGTTCATCTTCCAAAAACATTGCCTAGCTTCTTCAAGCATCCCTAACTCAACCAAAACACCAAACAAAGCATCAAACACCCCATAACCCGTCCGACACACATTCCTAGTCAACCACAACATATCAAACCAATCGCAACCCGGAATTTCCCTCCTCAACAAAATCCACTCTTTAATAACACTTTTCGCATCAAAATAAAACATACCACAAAACAAAATATGAACAAGAATACAATAAGATTCAGTAGTGTGGCGAAACCCAGCTTGATTCCCTGCACTATAAAAAAACTTCAATGCAGATTTTGGGTTCCCTTTCAAATTCACCAAAACCTTAGACACCAAAATAGGTGCAAGTGATGAATCTAGCATATGGGACCCACCATCACGCTGCAAGAATCTACGCACTGTCTCTGAAACATTATCATCAATAGAAGGTTTTGAGCTAAAAGGGCATCTAACAACACAAAGAAAACCAGTGAAAAAAATCATGGGTGGACCAAAAATCGAATTTTGAGAAGATGGGGTTGATAGATTGAAGAAAATGGAAAATGGGTTTGGATGAAATTGTGAATTGAAGGAGCTTACTCGAACTCGAACACCAGTGATGTGGAAGAGATTGCGCGCAAAATGCAACATGATTTGATGAAAATAGATTCAATTGGCTTTAGATTCTTCATATTGAGAAAATTGGAATTGGTAATGGCGGCACATTACAAAGTTTGATTCTTGTGATTGAATGAATCATCATGATTCAATGAATGCATGTTGTTAGGGTTTAGGGTTTTCTTTTTTGTTCATCGAGGTTTATAATCTTTTTGTCTCTTTTTCTTTTTTATTTAAAAAAAATAATCAAACAAACCTTTTTTCTTTTTTACCATATTTTCTTTTTATCGTTATTTTTTTATAAAACAAATTCATTTTCTCATTAAAAAAATCATTTTCATTCTCAACATTACTTATTGATCATTTCTATATTATAATTAGTATTAAAACCGGTATTTTTATCCCTAAAAAAAAACAGTATTTTTATTGATAAAAGTAATAGAAGCTGTAAGATATCTTCTTAGAGAAATGAGAGTATAAAAGAAAGAAAAAAACTTAAAAAATCCATTTTTGTAATTTGGTGTTACTATTCTAAAACAACATTTACAAAAGAACAGGGGAAGTACAATTAATATACATTATTATAAATGTAAAAAAGCATGTATATGTTCAATTGTTTCTTCTCGTTATCTCACTAAGTTTTTGATATAAAAAAATATCATTATAAAACACTTTTAGATTTACATTGTACGCAAGTGAAACTGTATTTTAATTATGTTTGTTATTGTTATTAATTCAATAATTGGGAAAAGCTATCTTGAAGCGACTACTTCTCTCTAAAACTTTAAACCTCTCCCTTCTCTCTAAAATTTTTCACAGACTGACTTATCCTTTCTTCTCTTTGTAGATCCAACTCTGTAGACTAGAGATGTGGATCTCTTGAACGGTGGTGTGATGAGCGACGGTCGTCCTCCACACCACCATTTCGCCCTTTCCTTTCTGGAGTTCACCCTCTTCTGTCGTTCATCGCTGCGTTTCTCACCCTTTTCCACTGCATCTTGTTTGTTTCTAACCGTTTCTTGATGTTCTTCACAATCTTTTGGGCTATGTCCGAAAGGTATGGGCTTATTTGTTTATTTGTTAGCCGACGTTGTTTGGGCTTTGTGCGCCGCTGTGAAGCTCACCTGTGTCGCCTCCGATGTTTGTGTTCGCGATGGGTTGTGGTTGTGGGTGTTGTTTTGTTGTCATGTGATGCTTTTGCTATTTGGTTGTTGCAGTTGGGCTCTTTTGTTGTTGTTACGGCGGTTTGCTTTTTTGTTATTGTGTTTTATCGTTTGTACTGTTTGTTATATGTTTGTATTGCTCTGCTTGATCAGTGATTGTGGTGGTTTCAGACCTTAGGTCTTGTTTGCAGTGTTACTTGGTCTATTAACCCGGAAGGGTTTGGTTGATTGAAACCTGTTGTTTTGGTCGTTTGAACTCTTCAAGTCTCTGATGTTCCAGATTTGTTGGATCCGCAGGTTTCAAGGCTTCATGTCTGCCACTACTCGGCTACCGGTTTTTTATTTGTGTTAGTCCTTGTGAGTGTCATCAGAATGTTGATGCTCGAAAGAGCTGAATGCTTGCTGACGTGTTCAGGGAGCTGTTGGCACTTGCATTTTGTTACCGTGTTGGCGGTTAATCCATTCGTCAAATTGAAACCCTATTTTTTCTTTATAGATAGTCACTTTTCATATTTATTTTTTTTAACTTGGTTTCGCGCTTATACGCGGGTTCGCTAGGTTGCACCTGCGATGCGTGAATTTTTGTTAGAACAAATTAGAGTTGGTTCATTTGGCATGATTTATCACGATGTATTTTGGTATGAGTTGTACCTAGGTCAGGTCTAATGTCCCCCGTCACTGTATCACTTTTTTTATTTATAATATATTCATTTTGCCTAAAAAAATATATATTCAATAATTATATGATTCATACAATATCCCCGTGAGCTTAGCTCAGTTGGTAGGGATATTGCATATTATATGCATGGGTCAGGGTTCGAACCCGGGACACCCCACTTCTCCACATTTAAACGTGTGAGCTCTAACCCCTATGCTACTTGCCCAAAAAAAATAAAATATGATTCATACAATAAAATTCATTTTTTAATTGAATTTAATTCATCTAACTCATGCAATATTTAAGACTACACAACCCATACAATTGCAACAAAAAATACAAATCATGGAACTGTGTTCTCATGAATAATCATAAAATGTTTATTTTTTTAATAAAAATTACAAAAGTTTATAACCATACAATAAATTCATTCTCGTGATCATAAAATAATTATGAATTGTATATATTATCATACAGTTTAAATTTTGTAAAAGAAAGTCACACAGTTTAAATGAATTCAATTCATAAATATTTATGTATCAAGCAATCATACAACCATACAATTTATTACACATGAATTGATTAAATATTTCATTGAGATAAAAAAATGATTGTTATAAAATACTGGTCACAATTGATTATGAATCCAAATATTATATTATGACCCCGTTTGGTCCGAGCTTATGAAAAATAGCTTATGTAAATAAATAAACTTTTATTTTAATTTATAAGCTCTCACTAACAACAATTGTATCTTCATAAATGGTTTTTTCATAAACTACCTTAAAAAATTTATAAATAATACATAGAAACTTATTTATTTGCATAAACTATTTTATATAAGCTCTAAAATAAGCTAATCAAAACAGGCCCTGTGTATAGTTATATCTAGATATTCAAATTTTATTTTAAAATTATTTAATTGATTAAATTATATATTTTTTACTATTAGTAAGAGGTTATTTTTAATTAAACACCAAGATACGTTAATCTACGCTTTCATCTCTCACATGTTTAATTTCTTACTAAAAGTAAAAAAAATGTTTTCATTTTTCGTGTTCATTGTCGGATATCAATACCTTTAAACTAACTCTATCCTTTTTATTTCATAACAATAGCATCTATTTATACTCAATCGTTTTTTTGGGGTGTACTCGACCATATTCCTTTAGATATTTCATTGAAGAATCATATTTTCTGACATAGCTCACGACAACCACTCAATACATTACTCTTGGCCGTCATCGAGTTACTATTTTTCTAAGTGATGTTCTTTTTTGTTCAACGTTCAAATCAATATTGTCGTGACTCAGATCAAGGATGTCGTATAGAGGTGTCGATTCTTATTCGTCACATAAAGATATCCTTTTCTAATTGATGTCTTTTTTGGCACCACAATTATAATATTTTCATCAAGAGAAATTTGTTAATATTAGGTGTCTATTCTTATTTTTACTTCACTCAAAAAAATAAAATCTTATTTTCACTTATTGAAATAATTTTCAACCCGTCACAACATATCAATATTTTGTTTGATACTTCATTTATTTGGAAAACTCAAGTTTTTTTTTAACAAAGTTTGTTTTTATTATTTATAAATTTAAACAAAAATTTGTTACTTATAATGATGTTTACATGATGAGTTGAAATTTTATAAATAAATGAATAACAATATTAAGAAAGACGTCTAAAAAAAAAGATGTGTACAATAGAGGTTTTTGCAATTGCTAATATTTTTTCAAACATAACTTGTATTACTGACCACTTAAGTTTTGGTCATTAATCTCACTTTCTCTCGCTAATGAGACTGATTTTAACTTATGTGGGCTCGTGATAATAATTGCAAAATGAAGTGTTAACACAATACCTATTGCCCAGTAAATTAGCAGGTAGGAAAAAGATCATTGGCTCATTTAGCAGCATAACACAACACTAACTACTACAATGAAACTTTTTTCGTGTGAAAAAACTCAAACGAATTCATGTAACTTTTATCGTTTGAAGCTTTGACGGTAATAGCAAAAAAGTGTCTAACTCATATGTGCAACCAGGATCAAAATGTAACACATGTCTTAAAATATTTTGACCATGTATTGTTTAACAAAATGTTCATTAAAATATGTGTACATTAAACACCGTCGTAGAAACTCTCTCTCGCTGCTAAATGCTAATCTTGGACAAGCCTTAGCCTTCTATAAGTAACAAATTAGTAATATACATTCACTTTATTATAAGAGGATGCAAGTATTGTGACTTTCAATAAAAATGTTACTTAAAAAAAATGTTTGTTGATGTGCATCCACTATGTTATAAACCCATTAAAACATTAAACAACAAAAAATACACAACATAGACCTTCTCCTAAACAAAGAGTGTAAATCAACAGTTCTAATATATATATATATATATATGAGTTTTGCCAGAAGACACCTTTTATGAAGATGTCTTTTAGCAAAGTTATAACTAAAAAGTGGAAATCATATCTTGAGGTGTGAGTTGTTAAAAGACAACTTCATGGGTGACTTATAACAAAACCCTATATATATATATATATATATATATATAT
>Ga0315914_1007175_pt1 | contig 15530 bp, 6 predicted proteins | sample MpolenodulesMG_FD_203920 | JGI IMG/M metagenome (GOLD analysis project Ga0315914, IMG submission 203920) | Medicago polymorpha root nodule microbial communities from Los Angeles, California, United States - elongated nodules | ecosystem: Host-associated > Plants > Roots > Nodule | place: USA... | reverse complement strand
AGAGAAAGATAACATATTAAATTTACTGGAAATATAAAGTTTGTGCAAAAAAAAAAAGAAATTTATTAGTGTATTAAAACGAGGGTATAATAAGAAAAAAATGTGCAAAAATTACACATCGCTAATTTTGTGTTAATTTTTTAAAAAGACACTTAAAAAGGAACGAAGGAAGTAGTATTTTATTATTTCAGCCTTAAGGTGTCCTACATCGGATAGAAAAATAAAGCTTGAACACCTTATAAGTAAGAGGACTCATAAACCCATCGCGTTTTAGATACTAGTGTGGTTGTTCTACCCTCAATGTAGACAGTTCCCCGAACTCCCCTAATGATCCAACTGAAAGGAAGTCAAAGACGTAAATAGCAAGAATGGGAGAGCCAAGGAACTTGAGGGTATTGATATGACTAATATTATGCCAAGTACATGTAGAAGTGCAACCTTTAGTTTTGCGGCTCCTTTACCACCAAAGCCCAAGATTCTAGTGAGAACTAGTGGCATAGATACCAAAGTTAGTGAATGTGACGTTAGTGGCACAAGCTCAAACATGTTATCAAAGGTGGATGTTGTAAATAGTATAATTACCTCGGTAAAAGAATCTGCAACAGTTAAAGTGGATCAGTTGATACCCATGGAACCAACTCCATTTTTCTATATTCGATATTTTTCGGCAATGATGTTGCAAAAAAAATCAGAGAGTCAATTTCCGATTTCAACTACCTACAACTCTATGATTGATTTCCAGGTAACCCTATGTTCTACGCATTTTGTGAGAAAGTGTTTGCTAGGATTTAAAAATACATCCCAAATATTTGAAAAACTTTCTACTCCCACATCAACTCAACAAATTGCTGACCTACCAAAAGCACATGAGACCTTACATGCCAAATTTAATCACTGGCTGATTGCACTTCCGCCAAAACCACCTATTACTTACCACCAAGTGTATCACATCAATGCAATATTGTTTATTTCCAATAACGCTAACCGTTCGCCAACTCTATGGTAAAATGCCAAAGTGTCAAGTGTTTATTTGGAATGTCATTGTTAGTAGGTGCACTAATAATGGGCATGCATTGGTTGATTTTTATTTATCAAATGGAATGAATATGATGTGTATTATGCCTTGTACCTCCTCATTATTCAGCATGTTGAGTATGTGTTATTTGGAGTTTTGGCATTTTGGAAGACACACTCATTTTGTGGATGAGGAAACTTTGCAGCTTCTTTTAAAATTAAAAGTTGTGAAAGGTTCTGCACAATAGATATGAATCTTATCTTCTGCTCTTTGAAGATTTAAAGGAAATTGCTATCAAGCACAAATCAATCCACCATAGGGATCTCATATCTTACACCAAGGTATTTCTAAAGTGTCACATGCTTGATAATGGTGGAAATTGCTTTGAGCTTTCTTCTGTTGGTATGATAACCGGTATTAGACATGTGAAGTGTAACGTCCTATACGACTTTAATCATTGTCGACTGACCCCACAAACCAACACGAGTCTTTTCAGCGTGTTTTGTCCTCACTCGCACACTTACCGGGAAACTTCTCGATAGGTCACCCATCCAAAAATTGCTCCAAGTCAAGCACGCTTAACTGTGGAGTTCTTATAAGCCTTCCTTCAACCATGTAGTCTCATACCTACACAGCCTCATGATCCCTCTCATTCTGGTGTAATTCGGTTCCTCTAGAAGCTGTCGGGAGCCGCTCATTGTCGTGTCTTGTGCACCGGCGACCACTCCCCGCCCTCGTTGGGTGTTACATGAAGAGTCACAATCAGCTTGGTTGGATATGGAAAAAGGTTACCGAGAATACCGTCAAACATTTGTCATCGTCAATCTATGTTTTTCTGTCGGTGCCACCTTCGCCACTGAAACCCGTGGATCTTCAATTACCACCGCCACTGTCAAAGAAACCACCAGATCGACATGTTGCTACAGGTATTCGACATGCTACTACAATTTTTCATTGGCATAAAGGCAACTGCTATATTTCCAAGTCAAACCATCTTTGCATTTCACTCAATGGGATCCAGGAGGGTAGTCTCTTGTTCATTGGAGTAGTCAACATGCATGGGAAGCTCTTTATCAGAATGAGAACTCCGGGTCGAATTCTTCAGAGGTGGAGGAGACTGATGTAGGGGGGTTTCCTCAGTAATTTTTTAGTATTTTATTATTTCCACATAATTTTATTATTTGATTGTTTTATTTTCAGTTTGTTATTTTTGGCCCATTAGGGTTTGTTATTTCCATATTTAAGCTTAACAGTTGCAGTCTAAGAAAATAACTTTTACTAGATTGTTCACCCGTGCGACGCACGGGTTTAAGGGATTGACATACAAATAATAAAATGCAATATATAATTGGTAACGGTGAACAAAAAGAACAGGTGAAAATCCATAGTAGACAAAATAAAACATTTCATAAAATGTATAAAATCTGAAAATATTATAAAAGAAAATTCGGTAATCCAATCATTAATTCCGTAAAAGAAGTATGAAAATTTTAGTACATTGGCATGTAGTTTCATCACACGGTTTAGGGTTTGCTATATATAGCCGAGATTGCATGGAAATTAGGATAGTCTATTTGTAAACGTATTAAATAAGTGTACAACAACTTGTCAAAAAAAAAAGTCTACAGAAACAATAGATATATACATATGATGACACAACATGATAGGAATGAAAAGCTCATCAGTGAGGAGAAATATTAAGGATTGTTGCATTTTATAGGAAATTTGTTAGGTTAAATTGGTGCGCTGCATTTTAGATGGTATTTGTTAGGTTAAATTGTTGCTAACTTAATGCAGCATTTTAGAGGGAAATTATTAGGTTAAGTTATTGCAAACCTGCTACACTTTAGATGAAATTTGTTAGGTTAAATTGCTGCTAATCTAATGTAGTATTTTTAGAGGGAAGTTATTAGGTTAAGTTGCTGCAGACCTAATAAAATTAATAAATAAGGATGTACAAAATATTTCCTTAAAAAAAGTGTACAAAATATTGTAAAAAAAGAAAGACATAAAATTGGTGCGATGCATTTTTTGTATTAAATAAGTGTACAAAATATTTTCTTAAAAAAAAAGTGTACAAAATATTGCCAAAAAAAGAAGGCATGAAATTGGTTAAGGTTAAAAAAAAATGCAAGAAATTAGTGCGATGAATTTTTCTAGTATTAAGTACAAAATATTGTCAAAAAAAAAGGCAAGAGGATAGCAAAAAAAAAAGGCAAGAGGATAAGAATGAAATTGGTGCGATTTGTTTTTTTAGATGGAATTTGTTAGGTTAAATTATTGCTAACCTAATACAGCAAATGAGCAGGAAAATATTAGGTTAAATTGCTGCATACCTAACAAAATTAATAAATAAGGATTCATTTAATAATATTTTAGAGAATTTTTCACAAATTTGTCACTTGCAAACTTGTTTCTTTTCAATCTAGGTTTAGCGCTTGCTAACCTACGCTTCTGTCCTGCGTCAAGACCACTTGCAAAAACTTGCCCAGTGTCCAAGGGCATGTTTAAAAGAAAACAATTGCTTCTTTCATTTATTTTCGGCTACAATCCTTTGATACTAATTTCATACTTTTGGTTCGTCACTTTGAGAAAAATATTCCAACAAAAAAGCAAGGAAAACATAGAGTAAGTCCCAAATAAGTCTCAAACAAAAAGAAAACAAAATTCGGTCTTTAAAAAGTAAATAAATTTGGTTTTTAAGGATTTGAAATGCAGTAAAATTCAGTTATATTTACAACTTTTAAATATAATAAGCTAAAAATATTCTTCCGCCTGCACAACGCACGGGTCTTAATCTAGTTTTTTAAAGAGAAAAAAAAACTAGATTAAAACCCGTGTGTTGCGCATAAGATTGCATTATGTCAAAAATATTGAGCTCTGATAAAGCCTATAGGGTGTGTTATGACTCGTAACTTATGAGAAAACTATTAATAAAATTGCATAATGACAAAAAGTGTGCGCTAATCTATGAAACAATGACACAAATATGGACACCAAATACGACAATGACACATCGTCACCTGTAGCAATTGAAAAAATAACATAACCAAATGTAATCACACTGTGTCTAACACCAAACACGCCTTTAATCAAAAATATCGGTGCTAAGGTGACAATTGAACTCTGATGCTGGCTGTGTTGTGGGAAAACTCTGATGCTTTTGTAGGTTATAGTAGAATTGAAAATTGACGCATGTGAAATATTTAGTAATACTGGCTCACTTTGGAATACCTTCATTCATTGGTAATGCTACTAACCAAGGTGGAATTGTATATGGGCTATGGATATGGCTATGGAGTTGTATAAGTTTGGCATTGTGATTTTAGGTTATAAATTAGTAGTAGGTTATGAAAAATAAATACAGTTAAACCAGCTTTATCATATGCTTTACCAAGCTCGGCCATTTTACTTGAGTGGAACCATAATCTTTCATTAACTAAAATTTGAGCCTGAATTGTTTGTGAATTGTGAGCATCACATTCAATTAATTGTCTGCTAATGTGGATAACAGAAGCCATAACTAACTCATATAGTCTTGATTTATTTGATTGATGGAATTTAGGGTAAGATTTACCAATACATATACTTTACTTGCCCCAGAATTATACAGTGTATGAAATATTTGTGTGATAGATTAATATGACCAATGAAATGATAAATATTATAAAGCAAACCAAAGTAGATAGCAAAATTTAATTCATCATCACATATTTTCTTATCTTAATATGAAAAAGGCTTAGGAGAAACTAAAAACTAACCTCCTTTATCCTCATTGCAATGCACAAGAAATGGATGTTGTTTATTGGAATACATATAAAAGCAAACATAAGCTGGAAAAAAAAAAGGGATGTTGTTTCATCTTATTGAAAGCCTTCATCAGACACATCTCCTAAAGCATCAAACATTACTCCTTCATTTGACTTATCTAATCCTATTTCGCACCAAGTTCCTTAGATTTCTTCAATGATTTCAGCTCATCAATCAACTGAATCAAGTTGTTGTAAGAATGTCCACCTTCCTCTATAGTCCTCTTGGCAGCATCGCCAAGTTTCTTTGCTCTCATCCTCATTTCTTTGCTCTCTTTGCCACTTCCCATCAAAGTCTCTACAGCCTTCGCTATCTCTTCCCTCTTCACCACTATGTCTTCACTACTAGTGCTAGTCCATAACTTGTTTTCTATTGCTCCAACTGGGACTGCTATCTTCAAAACATCAACAAGCAACTTTTCATTGTAAAATTGATCACCAAACATTGGCCATGTAATCATTGGCAAACCAGCATTTAAGCTTTCAAGAGTTGTGTTCCAACCACAGTGAGTCACAATCCCTCCCGTTGCAGGGTGATCCAATATAAGGAGTTGTGGTGCCCAATTCCATATGATATAGCCATTTTTGCTTTCTTTCATCCTTTCCTCAAAATCTTGAAGGAAAGTGTTTTCACTCTCATCCTTCTCTTTTTTCCTTACAACCCAGATAAAATTATGACCTGAATTTTCGAGACCGTGTGCAATTTCTACAATCTGAGCATTATCAAGCCTAGTTAGACTTCCAAAACTTACATACAGTACAGACTCATTTTGCTTTGAGTTAAGCCAATTTAACCACTCTGCCTCTTTTCCAAGCTCCTCTATGTATCCCCTATTGCCCTTCTTTTCATCATCCTTGTTAGCCCATGATGAAACTGGTCCTACACTCCAAGTTTTGATCCCCATTGTAGTGTTACTAAGTTTTTCATAATCACTTTCCAGTTCATGAAAACTATTGTATAGTGTTCCATAACTTCTTTTCTGTGATTCATAAATTGCTTCAAAATAGGCAGTGGCAAAACTCTGTGTCCTTATCCAAAAAGGAAGCTGCAGAGGAGTCATCTCAATTGTATGAGGCAAACCAGGAATTGTAAATTTCTGTGTATCAGAAACTAAATTATCATGAGGTCTATACTTCATGATCAAATCAGCTGCACAGTTGGAGAAGTAGCTTGAGCTGTAATAGTGAATTCTTGGAATACCTAGTTTTGCAGCTGCTTCCACGGTCCAAGGCTCCATCATATCTGTCACTATAAAATCAGGTTGAAGGGCTTGAAACAAAGCCTCAATCGGATCTCGGAGCATGGAAATTCCAAGGCCGATTTTACCAAGTATTTCAAATGAAGTTCCATCTTTCATGTTTTCAACACCATCAGGGAGACCAACTTGAGCTGAAGGGAACTGAAGAAGTTGAGTTTTGATAGAGTATCCTGAATTGAAGTCACTGTTTATGGATTTTTGGAAGGTTGAAGCATTGGCATGTGTAGCTATGATGGTAACATTAACACCATGCATGGCAAATAGTCTTGCAGTGTCAATCATAGGATTCATATGGCCAGGAGTTGGAAATGGAAGAAAAACAACATGAAGTTTGTTATGGGATTGTTGAGACTCCATTGTTGCTTGGTTCTATTACTAGGAGAGTTGATATTTAATGGTAGGCGAGACTCAAGATTATCACGGAGTGTAGCAAAAGTAATTTTTCCTTCATGTGTTTAACAGATCCACATTAATGAAGCACGAATTTCAAAACACTTTCATGTGTAGGGAAGAATATACGCTTTACCAAAAGTAATTTTTCCTTCATGTGTTTAACAGATCCACACGAATTTCAAAACACTTTCATGTGCAGCGAAGAATATACGCTTTACTTTATGAAAATTGTTCTTCTCCCATAAAAAATTTGTTCACTCCCATACAAACTCACAAAAATACTCTGAAGTCACGCAGGTGTTAAACTCAACGTGACTTAAGTCACGTTGAACAACATTGACTAATGTTGGGTACTAATATAGTAGCGGACCATCCATTGAATGACATTAATTAACCAAGTCCTTAATGATCTGTAATTTTTACACACTCATAAATTACACCAGTTTAACAACATAATCACACACAACAATCGATCCAAATTTCACAAATTCGTCGTAAATCACACTATCACACATAAACGATCTAAATTACACAAATTCGTCAGTAATGACGCATAATCACTTAATCACACTTAATGACACATAAACGATCCAAATTACACAAATTGTTAAATAAACAAAATCACAACTCACACATAAACGATTCAAATTAGACACATTCGTCGTTAAATTACACATAACACAAATTCATTAAAATTCAGTATTAGGGACACAAATTCGAACACATTACACTATTACACGCTAATAAACATAATCCTTCAATGGATTGGACATAAAGATGTAAAATGTTATTTTGAACCATTAATCTAAACATGTAATCAATGTCACTATGATCTTCGATAAGTTGTGGAAAATACACACTCTTCCAAAAGTCATATTCCTTATCCTCCTCCAAGTCCACACATAGCACATGTACTACTACATTAGATGTTATTTGATTTTCACAAATATGATAAAATATTTGTTAAGTTGTGTCTTCAACTCGTCCAACTTGTCGGTGGGGGTTAAAAAGACATTGATCTTCTTTTTCACGACGGTGTATCGAACATGAGTTTCAACTGGAACTTGTGCATCTTCAGACATGTTTCACTGCGCAAAATATAATGGAATAACAAGTATGAGAATAAAACCAAATGAAAGATAAAATAAATAGTTGAATAGGTAGAGACAGAAAAATGCAAGCAATAATTGGCGTGACATAATTGGCCACCAAAAAAATATTTCACTTCATATATTTTTATAATATATATAATTTTAGTTACATATTGACCACAAATATCTGCGTTACATAACCAGCCACCAAAAAATATGTCGATGTAGTATTGACAAAAAATAGGACGAAAACCGACAAAAAAGTGTCATAGCCTATTTAACTAGCTAGTGAAAGTGCATCATCTTCATCTTCTTCAATTACTTCAAATTCTTCATTTGATTTTTCCGGGGTGGGAGTGTCGCAATAAATTGGATTGAGTTGATTTATTGGTTTTTTTTGGTGTTTTCAGCTCCATAGACACGAGGTCTGTGAAAGGGAATTTTGACTTTCAACTTCACATTAACGGTTGGTTTGACGTCGTCTGAAGCTTCGTCAAAAGCTTCAATTATGGCCGATTTCGGTTCAACGCCACCATCCGCCACATTTTCAACACACTCTTTTTGATTGGTTAAAATTCACATAGGATCCACAAAATTTGTATGATACCCCATGATTTGGTGGGACCCATGTGAATTTTGTCCAATCAAAAAGAGTGTGTTGGAAAGTGTGTGTTAAAATGTGTGTTGCTAGCATTCCTCGAAAAATAATATAAATAACTTGTGCAACAAGCTAACAAATAAAAAAAATTAGCGCAAAATTTGAAAACTGGGCGTAACACCTACATGAGTTAACTCACGCTGCCCTAACACCTACTTGAGTTAACTCACGCTGCCCTAACATCTACTTGAGTTAACTCACATTGGCCCAACGTGAGTTAACCCACGTTCAACATTCATCTCAAACTGGCAAACATGACCCCAATAACCAGCAAAATCAAATGGGTTAAAATGATACATTACTTGATATTTTTTATACTTGATGAGCGTAGAAACTTGATTCATGACGATTTGCAATGATTTGAAATGAAAATTTTGACTTAAAAATTTGCATTTTTTGAGTTTTTGGTGGTGAAGAGGGAAAGAAAATGGTGTTTGGAGTTGAGACTAATGTGTTTTGTACAAAAATAGTACAAGTCCGCATCGTGAGTTAAGTCGCGCATGGGTACTTTTGTCCATTCAGTTGGGAGTGAGTGTTTTTTGATGGGAAAAGAGAAATTTTTCTTAATTTATATATTTCCAAGCCAAAATAGAATATATTGATAACATTACACTAAAAAAAAATGGTTTGTTGTTTCAAAAACACTACAATCACTCACACAAAGCCTTGATTCATGATTAATAATTTTCCTTCGAATCAAATTATCTTTGGTAGGAATTCGATTTCAACGAAGACTCTATACAAGTAACGAGACCTTCAGAAGAATCTCCTTGTGCCTATTCAGCTCTGAAATAGGTGAAAAGAGCTCTCAGTTGAATGGAAGAAGGCAATTGATAAGCTCGACTGACTGTATAACCAACAACAAGGTCTAACTATTATTGCCACTGATCCACATTGTTGACCTGCAAACTAATGTTACGAAGTAAAGCCTTACATTTCCCTAAAAACTCTTTCTCCCCCGCAAACAGCCTCTGCCTCCAATTTCAAGCCTATCTACCCTCATCCCAACCCAAAACATATTTGCCCACCGACCTCCACTGATTTCGAGTCAACTAAAAAATCCTCCCAAACCTATCTCTGAAAGGAATACCCCTTAATCAAGGGTCCGTCCATGAAAATGTATCATCCCTATTACCAACCTTCCTTTGTAAATTGTATTCAAAGCAACTACCTACACTTAAACTAGCGCCATATGAATCCTCACCATATCCTTCCACCACACCGACACAACCATGCCACCCTCCTTCAGTCGCCCCCTCCTCACCATATCTAGCCCGCAACACTCTGTACCACATACTCCCTCAATCCACCATCAACCTCTAACACAATTTTCCTATCTGAGCCAGATTAAACTCCCTCATCCACCTAGAAATTTTCCTATGATCCTCACATCCTCTAGAAAAAAACATTTAAATATAGATTCAATGGAAGAGATAATATTTGTGGGAGCCTTGATAAAGGAAAAGAAGGAGACCGAAAGAGAAGACATGACAAACTTTAGAAAAACCAACCGACCACCCAAAGATAACTTCATGCTTTTCTAACACAACAACCATTTTACAATTCATACAAGTGTCTGCCTCTGCCAACCAAGAATCAACAACATTAACTCCGACCAGTATACTTTTATTAAAATAAGCTTTCAGCCTAGAAATAACCTAAAAAAGAATAAGGAAAACTCTCGTTGCTCTAACATATTATTAAAAATATAAATTACTGTAAAAACAAAAAGAAATTAAGGATTTAATACTATATAATTATTTTAGGAATGTATTCAATCATGTGTTGTCACATCATTAAAACTCAAAAGTACAAAAGGGTTTCACTACCGGTGTGACTTGGATAAACCTGGTGAAAATCGGTGAACCAACGATTTTGGTGTCACTAGTTTTCATAAAAATCATAACTACTTTTTTTTATATCGGTATATGAAAATTTTCTTCCTGAGATATCAACACATAAATCAATGAGATTGAATGAGTATGATAGATTTCCTAATCGAGCACTTTATGAAGAAGGTAATATGATAGAAGAAGCAATGCTAGTTGAATCAGAACCAATAGATTTTATTTCTCCTCTAAAGCGTTGTAGCCTTGGAGTGTAATCCTCAAGGTCATAAGTTTCATTTCTTTCTGACGTTAATTTCGGTGGGCTAGTTCATACGTGGCTACCGCAAATAGAAAGTGAAATTAGACCCCTCAGATTTTTCGGTCTTTGGGCCATATACTGAACTTCAAAAAAATTAATGTTTTTAAAAGAGACTCTAGCATAATAAACTAATTGATTTGTTTCCTACTGTTTTCTGATACCGGTGGCGTAGTTAGAACCTTAGCTTATGGGGAGCCAAAATTTTAACTTCAATAAATTATAATAGTTATTATTATTCTTCATATTGATACTATTATTATAACATATACATACACATAAATGAAAAATTATACAATTTTAATGTACAAACAGTACTATACTTTGCATTATAACAAACAATACTCTTTTTTTTTTGCTTAAATTCACTTTACATCCACCTATTTTTAATTTTTTTTTTTTGATGTTTTGGTCCTTGTATTTTAAAATTCAGCTTTTTATTTCCCCTATTTCAATTCTTTATAACTTTTGAACCAAGCTGACCTTTATCTAGCTCAATACTCTCTTCATATTTCAGATTGTATATGGATTGAAGAGACCCCACCTTATATTTCTGCAGTCTTGGTTTTTGATTTATTGACATAATTTTGTTAATGAAATTTTATTTAACGTCAAAAAAATAACTTTTGATTCTCCACCCTATTTTGAGGTCAATTTTGATGATGTGTGATGGTCGATTTTATGCAAGTGTACCAAATCCTTTACCAAATAATAAAGTGTAAGTAGAATATCGTACCACATGAATTGTCCTTTCAACTAGACAATTAACATTATTTATTTAATAGCAATAAGCAATAAATAAAAACAATAAAGCTAGCCAGTGTTATGTTCTGTTTCATTTTGACATATGTGGTCCTATTTCTATTCAATTTATTCATGGTCATAAATATTTTGTTACTGCTGTTGATGACTATAGCCGTTCTACTTGGATTATACTTCGCAAATCAAAATCTGAAGTCACTAATCTTGTGCGAAATTTCATTACTATGATAGAAAATCAATATGCTTTAAAGGTCGAAATTGTTTGAACAAGACAATGGCCCTGTAACAACCAACAAACCCCACATACATTATTAAATTATAGGGTTAATAGGTCTTTACCCCCTGTAATATAAGTCATTTTTAGTTTTCTCCCCTGTAAAATATTTTTTTTGATTTACCCCCTGTAAAATATTTTTGTTTTGATTTACCCCCCTAATAGGCCAAACAAAAACCAATTTTATTTTTTTTTTCAAAAAATTTTCGTTTTTGTTTGGCCTATTAGGGGGTAAATCAAAACAAAAATATTTTACAGGGGGGAAAACTGGAAATGACCTATATTACAGGGGGTAAAGACCTATTAACCCTAAATTATAAATGCAACAATTATTCATAATCTTCAAGATGTTACTACTTCATTAATCAAAAACATGCATAGATCATCATGTAAATAAACAGCCGCGGCGGAAATAACATCTCAAAACAAAATAAAGTCATCATATCAAATCAGATACATCATCAGTGTGAACTTAAAGGTTCCTCAAACATAAATCTGAAACATAAATGAAATCCCCAACATCCTAATCAGAGCCAACTAGACACGACTCCGAAATCAAATCATAAAAAGGCTAGTAGGTGTCAAGCCGTCGTCGGAAACTCACGCCGACTAAGCGTCCTCAACCTGCACGTCTACACCACGAGGATGTACGCGACCAAAAAGCCACTGAAGGGTAAGATATATGTTCAACATAAAGAAGATATGATCTCATGCTAGTATATTAGGATCACACATCAAATAAATACACATATTCATTTCCTAACAATACTATAATCACATGTAATCTCATTCAATCAATTAAATAGATACAACAACTCTCAAATCATCATCACAAGGATATAACAAGTATTAATATTGTGACTTTATCACCAAGTCGAATACATATCATTCACACTTCATCACCATCGTCACAATTACGCAATTACCGCACGGATGATGACATGCCATCTTACATTTTCTTAGCATATTTTTTAGTCTATTTTAGTAGGTTTTACCAGCAAAACAAATGAGTATTAGATCAATTGTCTATTATTTCGAGACATTTGTAATGTTTTCATTATTTGAGTCTGTAATTCTATACTTCCCAAAACATAGCAATTTTAGGGTGTTCTTGATGTAATTCACGAAGAAATCAATCAAATAAGGCAAAACAGTACATCCGAAACGGGGTGCTAGGCGCCCAGAAGAAGGTCAGAAGCACCCAAGCGCATACAGAGAGGTGCCAGGTGCCTGAGGCTGCAAGGCACATGTGCCTAGCGCATGGCGCGTGGTGACTTGCGAAAAAAGTCATTTTTTGTTACTTTTTCGCCCCCTGAAAGCCCATGATTTTAGCCCAAGTTAGGTGGAAACTTTCCATATAAATATCGCCTTCCACATTCACAATTTCTCGTTCAAAACTGTAGCAGTTCAAGAGGAACGAGATTATAGGAAGATAAGGAGAGGTTCTATCTTCTCCTATCTTTCCTAGGGTATGCTTTTATCTTTTAGTATTTTTGTCTTAGTTATCATGTGTAACTAGATATTCATAGGTCAGGGTTCTAGGATGAACCTCTGTTTATTTTTGTTGGATATTTATTTAATTTCATGTCGTTTTGTTTTATTTTATTTTCTGTTCGCTATTAAGTTTTATTAGGATTAATTTATTTTGGCGAAGTGCAACCCTAGATTAGGTACTTAGGTTGTGACAGGCTTAATATTGTTATTACTATCTGGATACTTATATCTTGATATTTATATCCTTATACTAATAACTATATGTCTAGGAAGTAAATGATTAGTAAACTAGACGAAAGATACCGAAAGCGAGGTGACCCTAGTAGTAAGTACTTAGGAGGTGACATTACTAATATTGACTAAAATATGTTGGACCTAGGATGTACCTAGTTTATTAATTAGGGAAACAAGCACCAAGGGGAATAAACGTAGTAAGACCATTGTCTTCGACCTCTAGGTAAGGTAAACGCTGATAGAGCTACCCGTTTGTAGAACAACTTAGCAAGGAAGGAGAGTATGCTATGAGTTTTCTAAGATACATAGATGGGCCGGCCTATAGGAACATTGGCCTTCATTGCCTTTGGAAGCTTTGGAATGCCAATTTAAGTCTATGTTTCAATTAACTTTGAATTAGCAAGACCCTGCACGCAAAGATCATTGTACGATCAGTAGGTGTAGTTAGCCATCGGAGAAACAGACCTAGGTCAACCGGGATAGTAGAGACCCCGCACGTAAGGATCACTGTGCGATTAGTAGGTGCAGCGTGACAACTGAATAGGATAGAACGTCCCAACGGCCTCATCACTTGTATACTCTACTTAACATAACTAAGCGCGACAAGACTATTATTTAATATCCAGCAAAATAAATAGGGGGGATTCAAGGAGTCCTAACCGCTGTTACTTTTTTGCAACCGAAAACAGGTAACTTGCTATGTTGCAAACATATAAAAATATGTTTATCCCTTATCTCTTTTATTTTATATCGTCAACTTAAAATAAGTAACACATGCTGTTTGACGAAACGACAATCCATGTAGATACGATTTGGTACAGTTGCCTAATTTGAGCATCATGTTTTTGGCGCCGTTGTCGGGGATTGTTGATATTTTTGACTAAGCAATTCAAATTACTTATTCATATTTGGTTGGGCCTGAAAACCTATTTACATGCATATTTCACGTTAAGGCCATTAAATTTTCGATTTTACCGACTTCTAAATAGGCTAAACAGACCTTTAAGCCTATTAAAAGTCAATTTCAATGTAAGGCATGTCCATCATTGTAAGGATTTAAAGGCCTATTTCATCGTAAGACCTTAAAGCCTATTTAAATAGTCCACCAATTGAGTTTCATTTTTTATTTTTTAAAGGGAATTCATTGTTGGAGTTGTTCCTTATTTTTATTTTTTTTTAGGGAAGTTGTTCCTTGATTTTCATGTTTAATATAAATTATATTTTATATAAATTAAAAAATAAGTCTAAGAGATATGCATAAACGGGTTGTCCTATCAGGCTTCTTAGGATTTTTTTACAGCCTATGCCTGACTATTTACTTAAATAGACTTTTTAAAAAGTCTAAGCTTAACTTTTTTAATAAACAGACTAGATCAAGCCTAAATAAACTAGACCGTGGGCCCCTATACGTCAACTTGACCTATTTTCACTCTTAGTTGTACGAAGATATCTTCATAATAACATCCTAAAATGTAAAACTCAATCATTTGTTCTCCTCTGTTGAGCTCTACAACTAAATTTTAATTTTATTAGACTATATACCAAACACGTATGTCATATTTAAGCATTTCTACACCATTTCACAAGTAAATGAAGATAACAACAAATTTATAAGGGTGTGTTTGTTATATGGAATGAAAATGTATTCCTGGGATTAACTTTCCTAGGAATGTTATAGTGGGATTTTATTCCTAGGAAAGATTGACAAAAGCGTTTGGTTGATCTTTTGAATTCTTGGGAATTCTTCTTTAAGGAAGTTGTGTAATTTATTAAAATACCCTTACCATGTAAAACATATGTCTCCTCAAATTTCTCTCTATTTTTAGGCAAAGCATCGAAGAATTTTTTTTGACAAAAGCATAGTATTGAAGAATATAAACTAATAAGTTTGATAATTTTAAGTTATCATACATCTTACTTCAAAAAAAAAAAAAAATATCATACACCAATTCATCCATGAAAACGTATTGTTATCGATGCCATCAGAATCACATGAGTTTTGTTTTTTTAATTGAATCAACCACCTTGAGTATTTCATGTGTGTAACTGTGTAATCTGTAGCAAAACGTGGCACATAAATAGGCAGAGACGTGGAGTGACATGCAGTTACTTAAGGGGTAAAAATGAAATTTTGAGCATAATGGATGTTAACCGCTCAGAATAAAAAATGGGATAATATAATTTAAAATAATTACTAGGTATAAATTAATTCCTAGAATCTATTTTTATGCATGTGTACCAAACACTGGAATAAGAGAAATGATATTTGTACAACCACTTTATTAAAACTTTTTGACAACTTTGTCTCTCATACTTACATTATATTCTTATTCTCTCTCTTCCTTTTTTTCTCTCTATTGTTTTGGATCAATGAGAAAAGAGAAAATGAAAGTTGT
>Ga0315914_1007173_pt1 | contig 15532 bp, 7 predicted proteins | sample MpolenodulesMG_FD_203920 | JGI IMG/M metagenome (GOLD analysis project Ga0315914, IMG submission 203920) | Medicago polymorpha root nodule microbial communities from Los Angeles, California, United States - elongated nodules | ecosystem: Host-associated > Plants > Roots > Nodule | place: USA... | reverse complement strand
GATAGATTTAGCTACTTACTTTCATAGTAGCCTTGCAAAAATGGAAGAAAAGATGAAGATTCATGACAAGATTCATGATGTCTCAACAAATCTTGGAAAGAATCCACTTCTAACACTCTTGCTTCATATGTCTCTCTCTATCTCTAAAAATCGGAAAAATATCAAAAAGAATGAAGAAGATCCACCAAAAATGATAGAAAAGCTATTTATATGGCTGAAGTTGTCAGCACACGCTTAAGCGTGCGGCTGGAAAATCGTCCGTTGGCCATTGAGAAGCTACCACATGTGTCTTATCCACTGCAAATGAAGGACTACGCTTAAGCGTGCTGGAAGGGCTCTTGCTACTGGGACTTGCACGCTTAAGCGTGCGGAGGACGCTTAAGCGTGCAGACTTTGGTTCATGAGCTTCTTTCTTGATCCTTGCTTGTATTTTTCTGCACAAAAAGGGCTGAGTAAGGCATACAAAGCATAAATGGCATTAATGCACATAATTGAAGCTTTTCCATCAATAACTTGTAAAACAAATCACCAAAATGCCTAAACTAACACATGAATTAGATCACTTTTGAGCACTTATCAGGGGTCCCAACACCACTCTAAAAAAACAAATGAGACAAGATAATCGATTTAAGCTCCATCTACAAGACAAGACCTTAATTTCCTCTACCATTTCATCAATTTCCCTTTATACCATTTTTTAAAATCCTTTTCATTCTTAGAGTTCCAAATCACCCACATTGTAGTATGTCATATTAACCAAACCACCTTTCACAACTTTTGCCCATGACCTCCTTATTCCATCATTCTAAATGAGAAAGCAAATTATGAGGTGTAATCAAATGGATACCTTTCCAACCCAACACCTTACTCCAAACTGAAGACGACACAAGACAATGAAAAAACAAGTGATTCAAAGTTTCTTCGGCACTATCACAAACAACAAAATTTGTAGAAAACAATTGAACCCAAAAGAACTAGGCGCTAAACTTCCTATAGCTTTACAACGATAAACTTGTTTGCGAGAAAATACAATAAATCATTTAGTGCCATCAATAAAAGCAAATAGGCAAAATTACCCAAATAGTCATTTAACTTAATTTCAGGTAACGTTTAAGACTTTTATCTTTTTTTTTCTTTCCCATTTTGATCCTTTAAGTTCTAAAATACTAAAATTTTCATCCTTTTTTACATGAACAATTAAAAAAACACATAAAACTCATCCCAAAATTCATCAAAAACCCAGAACTTCATCAGAAATCCAGATTAAAAAAAATAAAAAATCATTGTTGGTATGAACAAACCCCAAAATTATAAAATGGGAATTCATCAATTTTCAATAAATTTTCCATGTAAATCCCTCTCTTTCTGTGTTCTACACCCCTCCCCACTGTTATTTTGTTTTGTTAAAGCTATCTTCCACATAGCAATGAATCCCAATTCACGTTCCCCTTTTATTGTTCTCCATCCTTCCCCACACTATTTTTGGTTCAAGCTATCCTCCCACATTCTAATCTAACCCGATTCTATTGATTTTCATTTCTATAAGCTTCACTAATCTCTCATTTCCCTCTCAACATTTTTACTGAACTTCCCTCAACCTTTATGCGAGCACGAGATTCAATGTATTGGAATAGATCTGAAAATGTGTTGGAAATATTGAAGGTTGATAATTTTCGTTTTTTTTTCTTTTCAAATCTGGTGAAATTTCCAGATCCATGTTTTCTTCACAATGTTGTTATTGTACCCAAGTTTGATGTCATGTTGTAACAATGAGGTGATCTGTAGTGTTCTCTTTTCTCCAAATCTTTAGTTATGTTATTTTTTTCTCTTTAATGATCTATTTTATGTTGTCAATGTTGTTAGTTTCCATTAAGTTGCTCGGTTCTGAGTTTTTACTTTATTTTTTATGAACACATGAGTTTTTGATGAGTTTGCTAGGTTATTCAAAGAGTTTGCTGGGTTTTATGTAAAAAATGATTAAAGTGTTAACTTTTTAGAACTTAAAGGATTCAAATGGAAAAAAAAGATAAATGACTAAAACGTTAACTGAAATTAAATTAAGGGACTATTTGTGTAGTTTCGCCAAGCAAATATTGAAACAATAACAACTTAGGGAAGCAAAGAAAAACACTTAGAAGTTCTCAAAGATTAAAATATGGTTTAGACAATGATTAAGTTATGATATGGTTTTGCCACGATTTAGAATGATTATAGCTTTCTATAGCTTCCTGACAACTAGATGGTCTTGGGGGTTTTCCAACTCATTCATCATGTTAAGCATGGGACGACAAACCTTCCAAGGTACATTCACAGTACTTAACATGCAACATTACTAGGTTATGTCATCATTAACTCTCAATTTTAGGAGAGGTTGAGCGTTTTATCTATGACATGAATCCAGGATGGATCTTTACGCATCTCTAGACTTTTCAAAGATCCTGTTTAAGTTCAAGCAGTCTTTCAGGTTCCGTCTCCTTTCGATAATTAAGGACATAACTCATATTAAACAAACATATTTATTCTCATCTCCTTTAAGTTTCAGGGAATTTGGCAATAAAAATAAAAGTGATCAAGTTTTACTTTCAAAGATTAGCGTTAAAACAATTTGTTCAAAATAATCTTAATGTTTTAGCTCTTAAATCTATTAACATCAAATTCTTAACTAATATTTTTAACTAATTAACATCAATTTCATCTCCATCGTAAAAGTAAGTAACGATGCTAAATGCACATGCTCATTTTCTGATGAGAAGTGTTTGATACATACACAAGCATTGAAGATGATTGGTTTGGGTAAATTGTACAATAGACTCTACTATTAGGAGGTTAAAGAATTTGAACACAGAGTTCCTCTATTAGGTATAAGTATTGTGTCTCATGACTAAGGAAAGGAATATTTCTCATTCTTCGTTCGAAGGAAATAGTTCATCACAACCAATTAAATCAAGACGTTGAGTAATATGACTGGATTATTTTGCCAATTCTCGCAAATTACAAAATGAGTCTGTGTTTGATTCAACACAAAGTCTTCTAAGATGATAGTTTTTAATCCAAGTTTTTTTTTGAAGAAGTTAAATTAGTCCACCTAAATTTTTACCAGAAAGGGAGGAGCAAACTCCCATGTCCCAAGTCAATACCACTAGGCCAACACAAGTGGGTTAGTTTTTTGATAAGGCACAAAAACACTAAAAAGTCAGGATTTTGGGACCTGAACCCATGTACACAAGAGTATTACACCAAAGCCAAACTAAGGCAAAACAAATAGTAGCAAATTAGAATTCTAGCCTATAACAGTAACTTTTAAAAGCTTTGGATATACTTCTACAAATATTTTGGATTGCTTTTGATCACACCCTTCTTGGAACGAGTTTGTATGTGATCACTACTTGTGCTATGAACCATTGTATCATTTGGCTTATTGGCATGTTTCTTCTTATTACACTTCTTCTGCCTTGTTGACATAAAAGGAGTAAATAAACTCTCATCCTATATATCCCCTTCAATCTCAGCATTTATGTCAGACTTAAGAGTGTTGTCAGAAGCCTGATCCGTGTCCAAATCATCAGCCCAGAACTTGCTTAAATTTTTTTCACTTTTCCTGCAAGCTTCAGAATTATTAGTATTGTTAACAGGTTTGGAAATCCTCCCTTTGTCAGGCCCCAACACTTCATCATAAGTGGTAACAGGCATGATGATGGGTGTACCATAAGTGACATTCTCAGTCAAGACAGCTTGCAAATTAATAATAGGATCTCTATCAATGTTACCTGACACAATATCAGTACTGAGGAGAAATTGCCTCCCAGTCTTGCTGTGCTGCTCAGAGTGACCAATGTGAGGCAATTGATTTGCAACAGAAGTAGTGGCAGTGGATAGTATTATTAGAAGTTATGTTCAAAGCCTGATTATCTGCAACCTGAGTGTTATCAAGATGTTGCAGTTTCTCAGACATGCTACAAGTTTCTGGTGATGTTAGAGGTACAGAATTGTGTGATCTCCAAGTGTTAAACTGAGGTATATTTATTAAATCATGAGACTCAGAGTGTCCTGTCGTACCAGGTCTTCCAATGTACTCACCAGTAAAGAAGTGATAGTCATGTGATGGGTCCATTCTGCACTGCGCAGGAGGTTTTGGAACTGATGTGGGGGGTTTCACTGTCCCTTTAACAGATTCCAGTATAGTGTGTTTGGTGTTCAAAGTGACAGGCTCAAAAGAAACATTTTCCACAACATGTGTAACTTGATCCAAACAAACTATTTCCTCGGACACCTTATCAATTAATGCAGTACTTTCCAACAAAGTATTTTCTGAAATTTGAGTAGACCAGGAATAGTAACATCAATATTCATGAAAGCTTTGTTGTTCAAAGTTGAATCCAAAGCATGGCTGGCTGAAATAGACGCAACAAAGGAGCCTATCAGCTTCCCTGCTTTGACGGATTCACAGGAGGTTTCGAGGTGGCATTTGGATACAATAATTCAACGGATACTTATAAGGTAGTGTACATACAGAAAGGGATGACGAGAGTATTTAGTTTGGGCGATAATGTTTGGAGAAATATTGAAAGTTTTCCTTTGGGTTATTACCTAGATAATCGTGTGCATTTGAGAGATAGTCTGAATTGGTTGGCATTACGCAGTTACGTTGATGATTATGATGATTATGATTGCGCATATATTACTTCTATTGAGCAATTTATGATTGTTTCACTTGATCTGCATACAGAGACATGCAAAGAGTTGCTTCTCCCTCGAGGTTTTGACGAAGTCCCATGTTATGAGCCATCTCTATGTGTGTTGATGGATTGCATTTGTTTTTCTCATCTTGTCAAGGAAACCCATTTGGTTATATGGCAGATGATGGATTATGGAGTTGAAGATTCTTGGACTCAATTACTCAAGATTAATCTTCAAATTCTGAAAAAAATTGACAAATGGTCGGCATGGGTGCCATTGCACCTTTCTAAAAATTATGATACCCTGATACTGGGAAGCACTCTTGAAGACGAATTTGCTGTCTACAATTTGAGAGATGGTAGCATAGAGAGAACTAGAATTACCAATGGGGAAGGCTCATGGATCTATATCAATGATTATGTTGAAAGCTTGGTTTTCTATCATTGAAAGTAAGTCCCTCTTCAAATTTATTTGAATTTCTGTTAATTCTTGTTCTGCAATTATTTTATATGTGGCTTTTATTTGATTATTTTGGCTATTGGAAACAGTTTGACAATCTCTTCATTGAATGAATTTCTTTTGCTTTTATATTTAAGGTAATTCACACGAGAAATTCCTTCTCACTTGAATATTCTTGAACGAGTAGGTTTTAGAACTAAATAATGAAATGGTCTTCATTGAATGAGCTGAGAGATCCTCTCAAGATGTTTAGAACATGCCGATGTTTTTGAAAATCCACAATTATTGTATATTCTTCTATTTTGTTTAATTGGTCTGTACACGCTGATTTGCAGAGTGAGAACCATTTTACTTCATATATATTCCTGTTCTTGATAATAATGCTGCTATGGAGTCTAGGGTTTGATATACATTCATTGTGTCATATGTGGTCGAGACTCTTATGGATGGCACATCATGCCCTTTTGAGCATTATGCAACTTCTTTGCTTTTGATTTATTTGTGTTTTACTATTTCACTCTCCAATCTAACAAGATCCCTTTTTGAGTTGTAGATCTGCAATCCTAACATTATTGATGGTACATGGCTGGATGAGGAAATGATAGGAAGAAAGAAAAGAAGAAAGAGGCTTTTGGCAGCTACAATTGCTGCAATTATAGTCCCTTTTATGTTTATCTTTTTGGTTTCTTTGTAGTACTTCATGTCTACTGTTTTCTATGCAATTTAAGTGCATTTTTATAAGATCATTCGGGTATGAACAAGAACCACTTAGCAACTAATAAACAATAATATATGGTGAATGTTCTTTCATTCTTTTTTTCCCCTTTTATTTAGTTTCTGTCAAATGAATGTAACATTTTTAACCATCTACAATGCAACTATTCACCTTCCATGTTTGCTCAATAGAATGTCATTTCAACATAGGAAGTATTTACTATGTGTCTGTTATAAATTAGGTTTTGTTATTCTTAGAATAATAATAATAATAATAGTGACCAAATAACAATACGCCTTGAATACAAGTTTCAGCTACAGCTTATATACACACTACTACAATAATGACATTTAGTAACACTTGAAAATTGTAACTAAATCAAGAAAAATGTTGCTGATTAAATTTAGTAACATTTGAACAATTGTTAGGTAAGTCCCTTGTGACTAAAGAGCTTTAGTTACACTTATGGTATTATCTGTAACAGTCAAAAAGTGTTGCAAAATGTTACATTTATAATTTTTGTGAAGTTGTAAAAAGTGTTGCAAAATTGTGAATCTACCAAATTTTTCTCTCCTTAGAATTCATTCATATTTGAATTAACCAATATTAGATCAAACTTCAATCAGATTCACAACTCCAAATATGGTCTCATACAAACATTTGAAATTTGATTTCAAATGAAAATGAACCATGTAGCACAATTTGAATTACATGCTAAAACGATTACAAGTTTTCATCCAATTTGTTTTTTTAAATCAAAATGCATTTTCCTGGGATTTATTCCGCTGCAAATGCATATATTGCGGCATCAAATTTGTGTGGGGCTCAAATCCGCCGCAAATGCATGCTGCTAAAACAGCGAATTCTTGTAGTAAATTGCTTCAAGTCTAAACTAACTTTTGAAAGCTTTATGAAACCTTTTATCTCTCTTGAAGAGATTATCCTTTTATATGGAATGAATACAAGAAAGATTGATAAAAAGGTAGAGAAAGTTAGAGAGAGTTAAAGAGAATTACACATATGGTCTATACAAGCTCGCAATCCATTTGATTGCTACCTCTAGTTTTTTCATTCTTCATTGGAAGGAAATAATCCGCTATAACCAAACTAGTTACAAAACATCTTTCTCTGAATCTTGGCCAACTGCCTCATATACTAGCAATCCCTTAAAAATTAAGAAATGAGAAATGAGAAATCAAACCATTTGAAGTTCAATCTCTAATCCTTTGAATGTTTCGGCTTAGGTAAGTCAATTCATTGAGGAATCGAACAACTATAAGTACAATCTCTCCTTTCAACAAAAAGTATAATCTCTAGTCTTCTTAACAACCTGGCTTACTACAGTTAAGCCACTTGAGTAATATGATTGAATTGTTTGGCCAATCCAAGTGAATTATATATAAAACGAGTTTTTGTTTGATTGAGCAATTATTCTAATGTGATAGTTTTGAATCAAAGGATTTACAATGATGATTGTATGAACAAAGTTCCTTAAGAAAAAACATTAAAATTGAATTACATAAAAGTTGAATGCAAATTTAAAATAAAAATGAGAGTTTAGGAAAAGTTGCTTAATTTTATTTTTTTTTATCATTAAAACAAAATATGTTTAAGCATAAGCGTGGTATCAAATTGTGGTATCCACTTAATATTGGTTATTGAATCAAGTTGGAGTTCCTTACAAAATTGTGAGATGCTTTTAATAATAATAATAATAATAATAATAATAATAGTTAATTTAATTTCTTAATTTCACCTTTTATTTTACCAAAATTGTTTTATTGATTTCACGTTAAACTTATAATTTCCAAACTATAATCGTCTCTGTTAGGGGCTGCCAGCAGCCTGTACTGCGGCTGTGCTGCCCTTTTTTTGGTGTTTTGCTGTTTTCCTTTCCCTGCTGTGTTTCAGGATCAGGGCCTGGCTTTTTCAGTTTTTTCACCCGGCTTTTCTCTTCTTGAGATAGCTGTGTTGGCTTAATAAATTGTTCGCTGTTCAAAAAAAAAAAAAATAGTCCTTGAGTTTCGACGGAGGATAATGCTAACGAGATGCATGTGAAAGCAAAAATGTTTATACAAGAAACTGAACCATATCAGTAGTTGGCTTGGACGAATTTATTATAAATATAGAAGTATACATATATGAGAAAGGGAAAAAAGAAAGCATTTTGTTTCAAACTTCTATTAATTTGATTTACCTCAAAACATTGGCATTGATACGTCGATGAATGAACTGAGAGAATCTCTTACGATGTTTAGAACATGGTTATCTATATATATTTTAAGAATGCCGATGTTCGTGCACATCCACGCTGATTTGCAGAGCAAGAACCATTTTACTTTACATATATTCTTGTTATTGATAATAATGATGCTATAGACTCTAGATTTTGATATACACTCACTGTGGCACATCATGCTCTTTTGAGCATCATGCAACTTCTTGATTTTGATTTATTGGTGTTTTACTATTTCACTCTCCAATCTAACAAGAGCCCTTATTGAGTTGTAGATCTGCAATCCTAACTTTAAAGATATCAACGTTATTGATGGTACATGGTTGGATGAGGAAATGATAGGAAGAAAGAAAAGAAGAAAGAGACTTATGGTAGCTACAATTGCTTCAAATTATAATACATGGTGGATGTTCTTTCATCCTATTTTTTTCCCCTTTTATAAATGTCAGATAAATTGTATTTTTCCAAACCTTATGAACATGATACAAGTTTCAGCTACAGCTTTGTTATTGAGCATAGTTGTTTTTAGGATAAGACAAGTGGCTATGTGTTCATTGTGTTTGGCTTGATTTACACATAAATTATAAGCAGAGTTTTATAATTATCATGTTACTTTGGTTTCCATCTATCCTTGGTGCATTCCTTTGGTTTCCGTCTATAATACACCTTTTGATATTGATAGCTCCATAAAACACTTTCCTAATTGTTGAAAATTCATGGTTAATTGATTTTCTGTGTCACATAAAGGTAGAGCAGTTTTTCTTTCAAATAAAAGAAAAGAAGGACGTTGAACATTTTCCAGATCTTTATCTAATACATTTTGTTAATTAATATATTATTTTCTGCTCGAGCAATGTTGTCATCAACTCATTAACAAATGTATCCACACATATGTTTCTGTAGTATGGTTCAGATCAGCATATTTATCATATGGCTTAACTGTACAAGTTGATGTTAATTCTTCACTTAAAGCAATTCATCTTACTTCTCTAGAGGGCATAACTTGACTCCTTCAATGTCACCATAAGAGTTGTATTAAATTCAATTGTTCACCACAAATTAATTGTCACATGCAAACCAACATTCTATTTTTTGGTCAAGTAGCCTAGTGGTTGGAGCTCACACATTAAAGATGTGGAGAAGTGGGGTGTCCGGGGTTCGAACCCCGGCCCTTGCATATAATATGCAATGTTCCTACCAACTGAGTTAAGCTCACAGGGACTAGAGCGCGTAATGGAATGTATAGAGACTACCTAAGAAATAAATAAAACACCAACAATTATAGCACCAATATAATTCATACCAAGAGTCTTCCTAGTACCAATAGGGATTAACTCATTGACAAAATCATCATCAATAATAGTGGAAACCGAATAACAAGAGAGCACTTCCACAATAGTGAAGGTTCGAAAAACATAAGAAGGGTAGGTTGAATTGTTTAGACTTTTTAAAAAATCATTTTATAAGTTAAAAACCAATAAGTGGATGCCAAAGATAATCATAGAAGAGTAAGACACAGATATTTATCTTGGTTCAGCCCAAAATTTAGGATTAAGTCCAGTCCTCTCACCAGAGAGATTTTTTCACTATAATCACACAAGATTACAATTTGCTCAGACACACAAGTCTAAGAATTTATGTCTCTTCTGAAAGAGTGTTAAACTATTTTAAGCTCAAAGTATTTTTAAACACTAAATTAAGCTCGAATGATTCTAGTGGAATGTCTAATAAAATTTTCTTGTTGAAATGTGGTCATGAAAAACAACATGTCTAGAGACAAAAAACTCTCTAGTGGAAAGATAGAAAAGAACATGCCTTTATAACCTGACTTGTAATCCAAGAAAAATGACTTTCTAATGTATACTGTAATTTGGTTTTGTTAGATTGTAAAGTGGATGCATGTGCAAGACAACCATAGACTCTAAAAACATGAGATAAAGCATATGACCCAAAAGTGTTTGGAAGTTTGTATTGAAAAGGGATATCTCTACCTACTTCAAGAAGATGTTGGTGTTTTCTCTCGACTCTCCCGTTTTTATTGGGAGTTTCAACACATGATTTATGAATATGGATGATGCCAAGAGAATCATAGAAGTTGGTTAAAAGAAACTCAAGCCCAATATTAGATCTAACAATCTTAGGAGTAATATAATGTTGAGTTTGAATTCTAGTAATGAATTTATGATGATGATTAGAAACTTCAACTTTGGATTTAAGAAGAACAATCCACACATATATGCTATGGTCATCTAGAATAGTGAGAAAATATTAACGGCCATGCACAAAAGACGCTGAAATATGTCCCTAAATATCAAAGTGTAAAGGTTCAAAGTTTGAGAAAACATGAGAAATACTCGATGAATAAGGTAAATGTTTGAGAGATTGATTTTAAAAACGGAGTTAAGCAGCCATGAATGAATAAGGTGATTGCATAGTTCCCAATAACTATGATTCAAATCATCAAGACCATGAATTGGAACAATACCAATGATAAATGCAAGCTTGTTTTTTGCACCAAGAGCGCCCGCTACATAGAGTGATTCCATGTAAGGTAATTGGAAACATTAAGTTTTCGAGAAACCACAAGATAATTCGGATCTTTAGTTGGATGAACATAGAAGATCGAATTAGTGTCTTGTTGAGCTTGTGGTTAACAAGTATCCAAGGATCAAAGCAAGAAGCGAAGAAGAAAGACCATGAATTGGTGCATAAAACGTCGTGAAAATGAAGATCGGAAATTGGTGATCTTGTGCGAAAAACAAAGAAAAGTGATTCATAATGTTGAATCACGAAGAAACAAAGAAAATTGAGAACGAAAAACTTGTTGCAATCGAGAAATGAAGAAGAACAAGGTTCTGCATCAATATAGAGGATGAAGAACAAAGGAGAAAACGCTACGCAAAATTGGTTAGGATCGAATTGTAACAAACTCTCTCTCTCTCTATCTATCTCTCTCTCAAAGGAAGAAAGAGCTTTGTTATCATATTATGACTGAATGAACAAAAGCTTCATTGATTGATTATTGAGAGTACAATTACTATATATACACAAGTACTAGACTATACTAGCTTACAATGCAAGGTTTCCCATATGGTTATTACCAACTATATTAACTAACTAAGTATCTTGTAGTCTAAATAATCTAATTCTTCTTGTTATCATTTTCATATGCAATATCTTGTTTCTTAGAGAATTCAATTGAGATATCTAAACGAGTTTCATACAATGATGAATCTTTTCTTATTTTTTCTCGTAATTGGAGGAATGATAAAGTGGTAATATAGGTAGCAAAGAAATAGTTGAAATAGCTTTAATAAGTTACGATATCATCAAAATTTCTTAAGAAATATAAATTAAAATAATTAAAAGTGAATTACATAAAGGTTGTGTGCAAATTACAAAAATATCATTAAAAGTGTGAGTTTCGTAAAAGTTGCTTAGTATTTTTTTTATATAACTAGAACAAAATATACTTGAGTTTTATAATGTGATAAGGAATTGTGGAAGCCACTTCAAATTCAAATTGGTTATGAAATAAAGTTAGAGTTGCTTACAAAATTATCACTGAAATGCTCTTAATAATAATAATAATTTAATTAAAATTAGCTTTATATATGTTTTTGACTCCAATAAATATTTAGAATTTTATTTTTAGTTCCTACAAAATAAAGTCACAATTTTTTATCCTAGTAACATTTTCTTTTAGCATTTCTATGACCCAAAAATGTTGAGAAAAAATTTACAAGGACTAAAATAGCTTACTGAAAATTTAATAGGGGCTAAAAGATGAGACTTTATTTTATAGTGACTAAAAACAAAATTATGAATATTTATAGGGATCAAAAACATATTTATTATTTAACTCTTTAATTTATTAATTAACTAGCGAAAAGACGGGCACTCACGTGTCCGTCTTTCCGCTCTTTTTATTGTGTTAACGTTTGAAAATTATGAAATTATGATTTTGATTAAAACTAAAAAATATAAATGTTTATTGCTTTCAAGTTATAACAAACCAAACTAATCATGATTATCTATTTCAATGATACCAACAATATAACAAAAAAAAAATTCTTTTTTTTAATGACACCAACAACAATTTTTATTATAGAAAAAATTGGTTAAGGGTATAATTGGGATAATGAAAAAGTAAGTATAAATTTACTCATCGAGTTTGTTACACTTTTTAAATGATAAAGGGAAAAACCAGACATATATATATATATATATATATATATATATATATATATATTCATATCGTGTTTGTTACATTTTTTTTTAATATTTAAATTTATTCTTATCTATTTGTTACATGTGTTGTTTATATTGAAAATTGAGGGTATTTTTGTAAAGTAAAATCCAAACCAAAAAGCTGAAAAAAGTTGTTTTCTTTATATCTAGTATAGATTTAATATTAAACTTGTAATTTTCTTTACTCAAATTGTTTTATTATTTTCACCTTAAGAAATAATTTCCAAATTATAATGGTCACTCTCCCAAAGAAACCTAATCTCCTTGTTTATTGCGTTCATTGATCACAAAAAATTGCTCTCATGAATCTATCACCAGCGCAGCAGCGTCTGTCCAACGCGGCTTCAGTACCGATTATCCTCCCTGACGAGCTTATCACAGAACTGCTTTCTTTCCTTCCTGTCAAATCTCTGATGCCAATGAATTGCGTTTGCAAGTCATGGAGAACCCTAATCTCCGATTCTTCCTTCACCAAATTGCAACTTCAGCGATCTACACGAAACCCTCAACTTGCAGTCACACGGGTGGTATATAATTATACCGAACGTACATTGGATGCCTATGTTTCACCAATCTCCTTGAGTCATTTTCTGGAGAATCTGTCAAAGCCGATAACCCTTACCAACGATCCTTACTATTGTTTGAATGAGGATAGTCATTCAGTTGTTGGTTCTTGCAATGGATTGCTATGTTTGTACGGTTATTCTGATAAGTCTAGAGAGATGTGGCTCCGTTTCTGGAACCCTGCTACAAGGACAATATCTGATAAATTAGGACACTATCCTGATGTTGTCACACGTTACTACTACATGTCATTTGGTTATGATAATTCAACGGATACTTATAAGGTAGTGATATTACATCGAGGGGCAAGAGTTTTTAGTTTGGACGATAATGTTTGGAGAAATATTCACCGTTTTCCTATCAGTTATTACCTAAATGATGGTGTGCATTTTAGAGGTAGTGTTAATTGGTTGGCAATTGACAATTACATCTTTGATAATTACGATGAAGAAGATTATTATGATTGCGAATATATTACTACCATTAAGCAATTTAAGATTGTTTCGGTTGATCTAGGTACGGAGACATACAAAAAGTTTCTTCCCCCTCGAGGTTTTGTTCAAGTGCCATATACTGAGCCATCTCTATGTGTGTTAATGGATTGCCTTTGTTTTTCTCATGTTGTCGAGCAAACCCATTTTGTTTTATGGAAGATGACAGATTATGGGGTTGAAGAATCTTGGACTCAATTAATTAAGATTAATTTTCAAATTATGAAAAAATTTCATCATGAGGGTGTGCCATGGGTTCCATTGCACCTATCTAATAATTATGATACACTGTTGTTGGAAAACAATCTTGAAGACATACCAGTTGTATATAATTTGAGAGATGGTAGCGTAGAGAGAATTAGAATTGCCAACGGCCAATGCTATAGGCTCTATATCAATGATTATGTTGAAAGCTTGGTTTTGTGTCATTGAAAGTAAGTCCCTCTTCAAATTTATTTGAATTTCTGTTAATTCTTGTTCTGCGATTATTTTATATGATGGCTTTTATTTGATTATTTTGGCTATTGGTAACAGTTTGAAAATCACTCCTTTGAATGATTTTCTTTTGCTTTTATATTTAAGGTAATTCACACACGATCGAAATTCCTTCTCTGTTGAATATTCTTGAACGAGTCGGTTTTAGAACTAAGCTAAGCAATGAAATGGTTGTCGTTCAATGAATTGAGAAACTTTGGCATAGATAATTCATTGAATTAACTAAGAGATCCTCTTAAGATGTTTAGGAGATGCCGATGTTTTTGCAAATCCACAATTATTGTATATTCTTCTATTTTGTTTAAATGGTCGGTGCACATCTACGCTGATTTGCAGAGCAAGAGCCATTTTAGTCTATTTATATTCTTGTTCTTGATAATAATGCTGCTATAGACTCTTACTGATGGCACATCATGCCCTCTTGAGCATCATGCAACTTCTTAATTTTGATTTATTTGTGTTTTACTATTTCACTCTCCGATCTAACAAGATTCCTTTTTGAGTTGTAGATGTGCAATCTTAACTTTAAAGATATCAACATTATGGATGGTACATGGCTGGATGAGGAAATGATAGGAAGAAAGAAAAGATGAAAGAGGCTTATTGTAGCTACAACTGCTTCAAATTAGATATGGGTTCTTTCATCCTATTTTATTAATCATAACTTTAAAGATATCAATAAGTTGTATTTTTCCAAACCCCATGGACATGATACATTTCAGCTACAACTTCTATACTATACACTCATCTGATAGTTATATTAAATTTATTAATCTATTTCAAAAAAAATTATTTCATGTACTATACACTTATATCATAGTTTGAAATCCTTTTCACATGTATTTAATACTGTGTTGTAAGAAGTATTGAGCATGGTTTTCATTGCAAAAGAATCTGAAAGTTTTTGCATTGTTTATAGGATGGCTTTGTAATTATACGCTCATTAACTACAAGAAAATAGCCATTTAGCTTCAGAAATTTTAGCTTCAGGCCATTTCTGATGCTAATATTGTGTGTTTAGCGTCCAAACATACTGATGCAAATGCATTTTTTTCAATGATTTTTTATTATGAAAATATTGTGGACTCTATAATATATATTGTAGATGCTAGTATTTTTTTAATTTTATTATTGAATTAGCGTCCATGAATTTTGATGCTAAATTTTTGATTTTACAAATAGCATCCACAAATATTGATGCTAAAAAATTTACACATTTTTTTCAATTTCTTATTTCTTTATTTATTTTGACAAAATTTCATTTCCCCTCATTTTTCTTCTTTCCCACATTTTTTTTCACGGTTCCCAAAATATTTTTTTCCACCACTATTTTATTTTCTTTTTTCTTATTATAATAATTCATTTCTTCAGCATATGAGTTACTTTACCAAATGCATGTGAGCTACACTTTCTCCATTCAACCAAAAAACCAAAGTCACTTTTCCAATCGAACCAAAATCCATATCCTCTTCTAATTCGATGGATACCTAGTGATGGCTATGTTCCCAATCCAATTCCAAGCAACTGTTTCAGGTTCTTCTTTCTTCTTATGTTTAACCATTATCAATCATGTTTTAAGAATACCCTTTTAATTGTTCTACTTCTTTGTTTATTAAATTTTGATTTTTTTATGCTACTTTAGGC
>Ga0315914_1007172_pt1 | contig 15535 bp, 11 predicted proteins | sample MpolenodulesMG_FD_203920 | JGI IMG/M metagenome (GOLD analysis project Ga0315914, IMG submission 203920) | Medicago polymorpha root nodule microbial communities from Los Angeles, California, United States - elongated nodules | ecosystem: Host-associated > Plants > Roots > Nodule | place: USA... | reverse complement strand
TATCAAATGTTGATAATTTATAATTGTTGTTGATGTGAAAATATTGGAATATGTTTGTGTTATGTGTTTTAAAACACATTACAGGTCCAGAAGCAAGTGCTGATTCTGCCATTTCTGGACTTCAGGACGCCTCGGTAGTTAACTGCAACCAATTTTATTTTCCCTGACAATTAACTGTCGATGGGCATTCTCGTCTTTTACATGTGTTTCTCAGCAAAACCAAATGTGTCAATAACAAATTTCAAATAAATGAGTAAATTTGCTGAAATTGACTCTACCGTTGACTTATAAATAAAGTTGAGAATGATAGAATGACAACCAGACCAGACTTACAGCTGAGAATGATAAAATGAGTAAAATTATCATTATTGAAATGAGAGGTGGAGCCACGTAAAAAATGGATATGCCATGATCTCTAAACTATGATCTTTTAGTCTATCCATATATTGAGTTAATGGCCTCCTAAAAATGAATTGAATTTCTGATTACTTCCTCTCTTTTTTTACTCATGCTAATTACTTACTTAGCAAATGGTCACTTACGTTTCAAATATTTTATAGTTGTTTTTTCACATAAAGATATTCAAAATATTTTTGTCTAGAGTGCAATTTAGAGTACGTTAGGCCTTGTTATCGTTGGAATGAAGTGACAAAATTCATATGGCCATTGGTTATTTTGGTCATTTCGGGGTGCATGAACAATTTTAAAAGCCTAAAAGTAATTTTCTAAAAAAATAGGATGTGATTTTTGTTTTTAAAAAAAAAAGCTCCACAAGCCCAAAAATCGGTGGAAGCATCTTCAAGAAAAAACAGAAAATAGGGACTCAAGTCAAAGTGGCAACATATGTATAGAGACTTGAGAGACAGCAATTGATCGAAAGAGAATTGAGCAAAAAAAAAATGTTTCAGTCAACACACACAACTTGAGAACTCTTCCTCTTCAGTCTTATCTCCTCTTCTCACCTTCTTCATTTCTCAATTCTCTGTCGGCTCTCGCGTCTCGTCCGTGCTGTTCAATCTCTCTTACTATTTGGTTACTAATCGACTCCCTCGTAAGCCAATTGATTCTCCAATTTCTCCTTCCTTCCTTGCTTTAGGGTTTTGGGAATTGGTAATTGTTTTTGGTTCTTTTGGCGTGGACATACGGATATTGTTGTTAACACAAAAGAACCATCCAAGCTTACGAAAATAATAAGGAAACTACTAGACACTCTACTAAATAAAACAAAGGCACTAGGGAAATCTTAACTTTTCTAGATCCTTCTAGTCTTATGAACTAGAGTATCCATGTTTCTAGCTCTTTCTTTGTAATCAAAATTTCTAGATAATTCTAGTTTATAATGTAGAGCCTTCCTAGAGTAGTATAAATAAGGCTCACCACCAAGTGTTTAGGCATATTCAATATACTCAAGCATTAAAGAATTCAATAATAACAACTTTCTTTGAGAATATTAGAGATTTTCTCTATTTTCTCTGCCTTTCCTTTTGTCCCTGAGCCACTTTGGTCTACTGTTTTGCAAGTGGTTTAAAAGATGAACTTCGTAGGGATGTTATGCTCCATACACCTATCTCTATTGTTAAGGCAGTATCCTTAGCAAAATTATTTGAGGAGAAGATAGTTGCTCAATCCACAAACCATCACCAACATAAACCTCATACACCTAGCAGTAATCACCAACACCGAGCTCACTTCAATCCAACTAGAACTGACCAAACACAAGCTACTGAGAAGGCCCCCAACCCACCCTTACTTCCTACACCACCTACTAGACCTATGAGCCAACTTCAAAAGAATATCCCCTGCAGAGATGCAACTGAGAAGAGAGAAAGGATTGTGTTATTTTTGTGATGAAAAGTTTTCCTTCTCACACAAATGCCCCAACAAACAACTCATTCTTCTAAAATTGGCAGATGAGTCTGAAATTGATAGCTCACCTAGCCAAACTGACAGTACCAAAGAGCCTGACATAAACCAAACAGTTGAACACCATTTATCATTGAATGCTTTAAATGGAGCAACAGGATTTGGAGTAATTCGTTTTAACGGATATATTGGACCACTGAATGTCTCTATATTGTTGGATGGAGGCAGATCTGACAGCTTTGTTCAACCAAGAATTGTGCACTGTTTGGGTTTACCTGTGGAACCTACTACAAAATGCAATGTTTTGGTGGGTAATGGTCAGAATATGAAGACTGAAGGAGTAGTACAAAATTTAACAGTGAAAGTACAAGGAAACGATATTACAGTGCCTGCTTATTTGTTACCAGTTTCAGGGGCAGATGTTTTTTTTTTTGAATCGGCAAAATTTATTAGGCCGAAGCTCTCAAGATGCAAAGAGACGGCAAAAGAAACAATACAAAAATGCCGCCTATAGGCGTAACATCCATCGAAAATAAAAACAAACAAAACCAAAAAGCATGGCAACCGCTATGACTTTGAAATCTAATAACAACACCAAAATTCAAGCCCATAGCTAAGCCACTACCCCTCTGAACAGCCCCAAGCAAATGCCCCAAACTGTCAGTACCTATCACAGCCAAAAACAGTCCCAAAAAACCAGCTGCACAGCCGACAGTAACAGCACCATCAGCTGCTGTTCTGTCATGACAGCAAGCCAAAACCGAAGCCACAGGACCCCCAACAACCAAAGACAAACAAAATCCACAGGACAGCCGCAACCTTACCTCAAAAGGCATTCTCGAGGACCCCAACTCCACTCATAAAACAAGCATACCGTAGAATTTGATATACCTAGCAACCATCTCCAAGACAACACTTTAACCTCCTCCACTAGCTCATCCCATCTAGCAATAACATTATTAAAAATGCGGTCATTTCTAACCTTCCAAATCACCCAAATCCTGGCCTCCCAAATCATCCGCAATCCGTTCCGAACTTTCTTATGAAAAGGACCCCCACTCCAACACTCCCAATGGATAAAAAGGTTCGGAGGCATTATAAAATTCAAATCCAACCAAGACATCAAACTCACCCAAACATTCCGGGCCAAATCACAATGAAGGAAAAGATGTGAGGTAGACTCGGAAAAATCCGTACAATTAACACAATTACTTCCAACACCGGGAGGTAAACAATTCCGAATTCCCAAATTAACACGCGTCGGAATCCAACCAAGAAGAGCTTTCCAAACAAAGGCCCTCACCTTGGAAGGTGCCCCAGCCTTCCAAATTTGTCTAAACACTCTCCTCTCGCCCTCCGGACATACTACCTCCGCCAACCCTCTCCCCTCCAATTTGAGATACGCAGATTTCACCGAGAAGATGTCATCTTTCTCCAACTTCCACCGCCATTCATCCTCCACCCCTCCCAACACAAAACCCTCCAACACCCAGGGGCACCTTGGCTAGCATCATTGGTGCCTCACGTTGTGGATTATGCATCCTCTAAGTTGAGGTTTTATTTGAATGGTAAATTTATCACCTTACAGGGTGAGAATGAGCTCAAACCAGACATAGGACAGTTACATCATTTCAGGAGGTTACAACACACAAATGCTATTTCAGAGATGTTTACTTTACAGCAAATTGATCCTATAGTAAAGGCAGACAGTTGGTTGGGATATACTGATAATAAAACATGATAAAATTACCATTCTGTAATATTTGTGATGTTTTATGGAATTGATTGTGAACACTAAATAACCATGAATAGAATAAGCTCATTGTTATAGAGAATAACTCACAAATTTGGAAAATTAAGGAATTGATTATGATATGGTTTATAAAAAACCAACACATTTGCTATAGTTTATAAGCTTTTGAAGTTGGTTTTGCTCTTGCCAAACTAAATCGATGATCAATGGCTAAATGACCGTCTTGTAACTTATATAGAAAGATGCTCTTTTGACAATCGGCAATAATGTTATTTTAGCTCATTTTCAACAATCGAATAGTAGATGATTTTCATTGTAATTGTATTGCACAATGTTATTTCTTATTACTTATTACTTATTTCTAGTATAGTTTTCATCATTGTTTCTTTGAAATTTTATCCACCCTTGGGCCTTTGTGTCTTAACTCTTAAATTATTTGGATCATTTTAGTAGCCTGTTGACTACTTTGAATTTGATTGAGCTTTACTAAATCAAGGTGGACTTGGAATTGAACATTGTTTTACTTTCTTTGCAAGGTCAAATGGCACCAAGATGGAAAGGAAAAGATGCAAAATCGAAAAAGGAAGCAGAAGCTGAGGCACTTAAAGAACCCATGTCAAAGATTATATCACAACTTCACTCTACTTTAGTTCAATCAAATACTTGTGGATCTCTCTCTGATAACTGTGTACACTTAGCAGTGCAAGCAGAACAACTTGACTTGCTTGATAAAGCATGCTTTGGTCGACCTGTGAGGATAGTTGACAAGGATATGTATTGGTTTTAATTAACCGTGGAGGAAGCATTCTACCTATGTTATTCCTTGAAATGCCTCAAGATTAATGACGGTGCTGATACCAGTCCCTTAAATGATGAAGAGTTGTGGCGTTACTTCAAGTCCAAGAAAGAAGCATTCCCTTATTTCTACAAGGCTTATTCTCACCTTCGAATGAAAAACTGGGTAGTGAGGTCAGGGGCTCAGTATGGTGTACACTTTATTGTTTATCGCCATCATCCGGTTCGGGTGCATTCTGAGTATGGTGTACTTGTTCTATCACATGACAATGATGGTGATCTAAATGGAAGATTGAGAGAATGGTCTGATGTTCATTGCACAACTCGACTTCTTGGAAGTGTTGCAAAGACGTTATTAGTTTTGTATGTTAATAAAAATGGTCACAGTGATGAGTCTCTGTTATGTTTGACAAATTATACCATCGAAGAACGCACAAACTCTAGATGGAGTCCAGAGCAATGCCGTGAAAGATCCATATAGACATGTCATGATCTTAATATTATTATTGTTATTCCCTTTCTGCATAAACACAGTAGAAAATATCAAAATACTCAACTCGCCCATAATTAAATTTGAAGGTTAGTCTTAGGTATTGTACTTGGTGTTCTTTTATTTTAGTTTGCTTTCAGTTTAAACCCTTTGATTAGTGGTTAGTGGAATCCCTTTTTATTTTGCTTAAAATTTTGCATGCATTGTTTGTGGCTTTCATACTTCATAAGTTTATTCACAATGAAGCCTGATTGAAATGGTTTTGTATGGGGAATAACCAGATATGTGGCTTATGGCAGATCATGTCATGATATTAATAGCCAATTTCCTGTGTCTGTAGGTGGCTAAATAATCCATAGTTAATTTTCTCTTAAAAAAAATCCATAGTTATTTTTTGAACAATCAGACAAACATGTATATACAAAGCCTTGCATGGCAAACAACCAATGAATTCAACTCAAGAAGAGCATAGCAGAAGCACTCAAACAACCTAAGTCAATATCTGAATCCAGATGTAATTATTTACATTGAAGGAAACATCCATCCCATGGTCCAACCAAGAAGTAAACCAGCACCAGCTAGGCTTAAACCCACTGCAAAAGCGACGACACATTTTCCAATCCCACATTTTTTGTTATTAATCTTTCTCTTTTCAGCTCTGTTGTGATTTTTCTTAAGTTCCATTCGCCTGTGTGGAAAGAGATTTAGCAAAGGTTGGTTTTTGTTTCTGAGTTGAAGGCAGAGGTTCTCGAGCTGCAGCATGTAGTACCACTGTTTGTATGCAAAGAGTTGAGAAGCCTGTTTAAAGAAAAGACTCAGGATATGCTCCTTCTCGTTGTAGGCTTCTTGCGCTGCTTTCTCAGCCTCTCTTGCTCTTGTTTGAGAATGACACAATGCTTCTAACAGCTCAGTAATGCTGCTGTTCTCAGGATTTATTTGACAATCTTGGTTGCTTAAACCAGAATCTTTGCTCTGGCTGGAACTGAAATGACTGTTTGAATCCTGAAAAGAACAGCCAGAAGTAGGCGTTGTTCCAGATGCATAACCAGCGGCATTGGAAGAACCAGTCTCAGTTTTCTGATTTAAAGATGATGGTAGAATCTCTGATCAAAATGCTTAAGCCGAGGATGAGTTAAATCACAATTTTCAACATGCTCAACAGATCTCTGAGCAACAAAGGAAGCCAACTCATCATTACCAGCAGTTCGCCACCAAGGCCCAGGTTTCTCTTTTCCCATCAAATGTGATGCCGTTTTTTCTGAGACCGAGAAATTGGTAACATCACAGTCCAAAAAACCAACATCTGAAAATCCCAAGTCCTTCTGATCTTTCTTCTTGGGAGTAAAATGTAAATCATTGTTCGATGAAGCCTCAATTTTTCGCATTTTGGCATTATTGCTGTTTTTCATACATGTAGTGGGAGAGACATGATGTTGTTGATCTACCGATAAATTATCACTTCCAATATAAGAAAGATCGTCAAAGTCAATGATAGATTGATCTTCTCCATTCTTGACATTTCCATCAAGAAATTAAGAATAGAAGGAACCAAGCTCAGTCTTGCAGGAATAATTTGGTTCACAATCCAAGTTGCTTTTCACATGTAGGCACGATTTCATATCTGGTAGCTTATCAGAAGCATGCAGACTGAATCCGCCTGAATTTGATCATTAATTGAATTGCTAGGTTTCCAATCAGGTACTAATTTTTTTGGAATCTGGAAATCTGCCATTACTTCTTGATCTTCAAGTAATGGCCTAATTTAAAAAGCAGTTTTCTATGGATCCAGCAGCATCTTGCTTAATTCAGAACTCAGAAGACTTTGCCTTACTAAATTGAGATGTGGAATCCCATATTACACGGAAGCATATAAGAGAGATTCAGATTCATATGCACTACTTTTGTTGTCACGTCCCTGTCGCATACTTTTGCAAATCCATAGTTAATTTACGATTAATATGTAACTAATCAATAACTAAATAATTCATAGCAGTTCCAAAAAATAAAAACTATATAATTCATACCATTGCAATTCTATAGCTTTTTTTTTTGTCTATTTCAAAAAAAAAAAACGACATAATTCATAGCATTGCAACTTAAAGGAGACAATACTCTCACACTGTGGGGGTTTTATACTGCCCCGTTATCATTTAAAAAAAGAGGCTGTCACAACACTCAATACTTCCACATCCCCAAATTACCAGCATAATGCCTTATCCACAAAGAGGTGAATAAACACATTTCCACATCAGTTTTGGTACTATGATTCGGGTGCTACGCACTATGTATTTCCGATGTAGCAAATATGACAGACACAATTTCTCTGTTGGGGTCTGATCAAGTTCTTATAGACATGGACGAGATTTGTCTATCACATTAATTGGTTCTTTGTCATTTAAATCTCCTTTCTAGCCACACATCACACTCAAACACAAATATTTTGTTGGGTATAATTCAATTTGCTTTAAATTTCACGCTATTGTGTTATTATATTTTAGGCTTCCTCGAAAATCCTTCTATAAGGAACTGTAGAGGATGATGGGCTCTACAAATTTGATAGATAGTCTTTCAAATCTTTCAAGTATCAATGTTCAATATGCACTTTATATAGGAAAATTCTCGAAATTATATTTTGGTTTTGATTCTTATTTCTCACCCATTATTCCTTGTTTAACGTATAATTCAATAATGAAATGGACTACATGCAAAATAATATTCATGTTAACTAAATAAGATTGCCCATATGAACACATCTTAATTAATTAAAGGTTACTTAATTTTTTCCTTAAAAATAAAAATAAAAATAAAGTCATAGCATAAGGATAAGTATCCGTCAATAATTGACGTGTATTTAATTGTAACTATTGTATTTAGAAAGGAAAAAGATAAGAACTAGTGATGCTTAATTCTCAAGATCCAGAAATGGAAAAAGCACCACTACTCAAAATCATCTTACTCCTTCTCACCCAATCACTCCTCGCCACATCATCACACTCTCTAAACCCCACCACCGTCACCTTCTCCGTCACCGAATACGGAGCAATTGGCGACGGCATCCACTACGACACCGTATCAATCCAAACCGCCATTGACTCCTGCCCTGTCTCCATCCCCTGCCGCATCACCTTCCCATCTCCCGGTAACTACCTAACTGCAACCATATTTCTTCGATCCGGCGTTGTCCTCAACGTCGAACCGGGCGCCACCATCCTCGGAGGACCGAGACTGGAAGATTATCCGAAGGAATCTTCGAGATGGTATGTTGTGTTGGCGGAGAACGCGACGGATGTGGGGATAGCAGGCGGAGGTGTGGTGGATGGACAGGCGGAGAAGTTTGTGGTGAGATATAATGAGAGGAAGAATGTAATGGTGAGCTGGAATCAAACTGGGGATTGTTTGGGTGATGAATGTAGGCCTAGATTAATTGGTTTTCTTGGTTGCAAGAATGTTAAAGTCTTCAATGTTACTCTTAATCAACCTGCTTATTGGTGGTAATGATGTATTTGTTTGAGCTGCATCCTCATTGACCATAAATAATGTTTTATAATACAATTATACATCACCTACTAACAAGTTATGGAATTCCCTTCACATTAAAAAAAAAAATCACTCGAAAGTTTCTGTTTGTCATTTTACTTTTCGTAATATTTATTCTGCAAAATCTTTGATAAATTGCAGTAAGCACCCTAACAAACATACTTTGTACTTGCAGCTTACACTTGGTAAGAAGTGAAAACATAACCATTCAGGATATTGCAATTTATGGAGATTTGAATATACCAAATAATGATGGGATTGACATCGAGGACTCAAACAACACTGTAATCACTCGTTGCCACATTGATACAGGGGATGATGCAATTTGTCCAAAATCATCCACTGGTCCTGTTTACAACTTAACAGTAACTAACAGTTGGATTCGATCCAAATCTTCTGCAATCAAATTTGGCAGTGCTAGTTGGTTTGAATTCAAGCATTTTGTCTTTGACAATATCACTATTGTTGATTCTCATAGAGGGCTTGCATTCCAGATTCGCGATGGAGGTAACTTCCTCGTAAATCTATTATTTCAAACTTATTTCTTGCTTTTGACATGTTTTTCCTGGCCTCAAATTGTTGAATGCAAAATAAGTAATACGAAATATTTGAAAGAGCTTATTTACAACTTATTTATCGTATAACATAAACGCTTATGAAAGTTTTTGACAGCGATTATGAATTTAGTTTATGACATATTCATAAGCAATTTTCAGCTCATTTCAACAATCTCTCTATGATAGCTTATGAAAATTATTTACATCTTAAACATAAAGAGATGTTTATAAATAATCATTTATCAAGTTAGCATTTAATTAAGCTGTTATTCAAACTGCACCTCTTCATAAAATAAGAATCATTCTTTTTGTTTTATGGAATTGACATAGATATATCTTCAAATATATATTCTTAATATGTAACTGAACATTTTTTGTAGCTTACTTGTGCTTGGCTTTTCAAGCCTTACATTTTGATGAGCCTGATTAACATCAATCCACTTATTATCCTATCTTGTGCAAATGAAGATATAGCGTTAAACACATTTCTGACTGAAATGCATTAAACTTCCTTGTACAGGAAATGTAAGTGACATTGTCTTCTCAAACATAAATATACGCACAAGATACTATGATCCATTATGGTGGGGGAGAGCAGAGCCTATCTATGTCACAACTTGCCCAAGAAACTCAACCTCAAAGGAGGCTTCAGTCTCAAATGTTCGTTTCATCAACATCACAGCAAATTCTGAAAATGGAATCTTTCTCTCTGGTTCAAAAAGAGGATTGTTGAGAAACTTGAGCTTCATCAACATGAATATCACTTACAGAAGGTTCACCAGTTATGCTGGTGGGTTGTTTGACTATAGGCCAGGATGCCAAGAATTGGTTAAACATAAGACTGCAGGGATAATGATGGAGCACATTGAAGGTCTTGAGGTTAGAAATGTAGAAATGAGATGGGAAAATAATGAACTTGAGCAGTGGAATAATCCTATGGAGTTCAAACCATCTACTGTGAATAACATTCACTTCTCTAATTTTAATTCTGTAGTGTATTCAAATAGCAAATCAAGTCAATAACGTTGGGTATGCAAGCATAGGGAAAAGGTTCATTCTGGGGAAAGTTCAAAAGAGGGGAGAAGCATTTGCTTTGTGCATCTAGAAAATCAAAATATTGGGGATCGTACATTGTTTTCATCATGCCTTATGATTGCATTTCACCATTCAAAAATTTGTGATTATGGCCTTCAAATTGTTTATATCAGTGTGATATCACGTTGTCTCTCTTCATAAGAATGTCTACATTCCTTTCTTATTTTGTTTCTGTTAGGAGAATTGTTGGTTATGATAGAGTAAGAATGTTTAAGTTGAGAGATTTGATATAAGTAGGATATAAATTTTTTTCCCTATACATAATTCACTTTTGAACTCATTGTATATTACTTAAAATATCATTGTATAGTACCCAAAGCATCTGCATTTTAATATGAAAATCAATTTCCATATAACACAGGTTTGCGGGTGAATCAATTCCTTACCAATTGAGTTAACCTTCGTTGACTCGATTTAATTTACCATTCACATAAGACAGTACCTTTCACCCTTGTTTGTGAGCAGGATGAGCCAGTACGGCCCATAAGTCCAACAAAAGTGGTTGGTTACATCTCTCACATATCTGTGCTACTAACCTCACAAGCTCGTGGCCCTTACCCAAATAATTTGTTTATCTCCCAGGAAACCAACATCTTTTCCATTATAAAACATGTACATTACAACCATGTTAAGGAACTCAGGTATCAGGGATAGCATCATATCTTCATTGCTCTTATCTGATATATCATATTTAGTCGTTATACCTTTTGCAGGTACACCCTTCCCCCATAATTCTAGCTTCCATCAATGCTCAATAAGTAAATATTTACCTGATAAAGAAGTGCTGGAACTCCTCCAAAGGAAGTGTTAAAATAATTTCATTAAAAAAAATACATCCTTAAAGCTTCTAAAAAGTTTGTCTATCCGAAATTAAGAATGTATACTATCACTAACCTGAAACTACAATATCATTTGAATTTGCTTAAATCAAAGGTAGAATTTATGTTAATTAAAGTATTCAAAAGTGGAAATGGATTGTTTTATATAATAAGATTATACTGACATGGATACCTCTCTTTATAAATATATCTTTTTTAATTATTTGCGACTTATACAATATTATGTCTAATAAAGAAGATATTAGCACATGTGATTCATGTCATGGAAATTAATTGATTAAGATAGCCAAGTGATTTAGCAACATAGCAGCTTCAAGTGAAATATAAATGACAAAGGCAATCAGTACTTTTTTCTGATATTTCGTCGGTGCTTGCAAAATGCTAATGTCGTGTTTGGAATTGCACGCACCCATGCTTTTGATTCCAAAAATGCATAAAATCAATTATAATATAGTATATGTGAGATCCAAACGCACACTACCACATGTTTATGCCGACCCTTATCCCAACATAAAAGACATTGCCATCTTGACTCTATGATTTGTGTTATCTATTCTTTAATAGTTTCAAATCGAAAATGTGCATGTTAGGGGCACTCACCTCCCATCCTTTTTACCATGAGGAATGATATTTGTACAACTGTTTAGTACAATTTCTATGACAACTTTGGTTTTCTCTTCTTTAATTGGTCAAAAATAATAAAGAAAGAAGAAAAAAAAAGAATAAGGAGATAATATGAGTATGGGATAAAAAGTTGTTAGAAAAGAAAATGATTCTACAAATATCATTTCTCTTTTACACTTTCTGTTCTCGTCCACTTTTTCCTGCTCCCACCACACCCTGCATATACATCTAACTTAATTATTCGTATCATATTTTACAAGCCTGTGACAAAATTATTTATTAATACTCCTTATAAAAATATCTTCTTAGCATGTAATAATACAACATTCTGATCGATGAGGCTTTGATATATTTTTAAACACCGGTAATTCTTGAAAAATCAATTTTTTTACTTATAGCCTGTTTTTTTTCACGGCAAAAGACGTTTGGCTAGAAGCTCCAATTGGTAGCTTCTTTATTTCAGCGTTGAGATTGCATTGGGAATTGATAAAGCTCGTTAAAACGCCAAACCAAACATATAATTAGTATTAGACTAATCAATATTGTGTATGCTTTTTTCTTAGGGAGTGTATGTTGGGGTGTTTTATATGTTTAATGTTTTCATTTTTTTATAAGCGAAAATTTACATTTCATTCACAACGGTAGTGTGAATACAATCAAGAAAGAAATAAAAAACATAGCAATAAGATTTAGATAACACATGAGCAAGAGTAAACATGAGCAATCTGTACGGACTCTGGTTCGTTGCTACACTCGTTTGTGATGGAATTTCGATGCATTAGTGATGGAATACTACTCTGTCTAAATTAATTTTTTTTTAGTAGTTTTGAATATGAAAAATACTTTCTTACAAGCAACTATGTTAGAACCAAATTATAATGGATAATCTCAATTGCTTATCCACTACATTGTGGCTAAAAGTGTTAGAGCATCCCCCCCTTGCAACTCTCGGACAAGGCTCCATAGTTTTGGCCTCTAAGAAATTACTAGTCCATCTCCAAGAATAGAGCCAAATCTACGTCAATATTGCATTTAATTGCCCCGAGTGGTAGTTTGGTCCATTTGATGTATGTATATTATGATGGTTAGTATTTGTAAGTGCATATATCCTTAATCTAGTTTAGGATAAGCTAGGTTCTGAATATATGTCAAAATTAGGATTATGAAATTAATATAAATAAGTATCCGTTAAGAATCACATCACTATGCTCTAAGAAATCTCAAAAATTCATATTTTTAAAAAGGTTGTGTTAGTGTGAACTGATTCACTTTACGTGAAACTGACGTATTTTTATTTCTGTTTGTAAATCGATTCACATCTCATCCCTATGAATGTATGAATCATTCACTCTAAGATTTCATGAGGAATAACTCTTTGTTGATATGAATTGATTCACTCCCTCGGGTATGAATCAGTTCACTAATCATTAATTTTTAAAAGGAACGTCTCTTTGTTTGTACGAATTGATTCACTCCCTATGATATGAATTGATCCATTCATTGAATTTTAGAAAAATCAAAGTTTTTAGCTATTTTTGAACTTTTTTTTTAAGAGTTTACTCCTTCTTTTTCAAAAATTTATATAAGTCATTGCCCATTATTTTCTAAGAAATTCTCTCATTCTCTTCTCTCAAACAGTGTCATCTCATTCATCTCTTTAAAAACTCTTACATATTGATAGTTATTCTTGAGGGTTACTTGATTAGGGAAAATCATTACACATTAGATTGAGATCTTCTAAAATTATACAGGGTAATTGAAACCTAAAAGAAAGATTGGGTAAAACTTCACATCCAATTAAAAATCGGGGGTTTGTTCGTGTTGAGATTCATGCAAAATTGGTTGGAGATTGGTATAGATCGGTGAAGATCATAGGCTAGATTACTTAAAAGAACGTACTTCAAATAGTAGCTAGGTCGTCAGCGGCGAAGCTAGCACTAATTTTACGAGGCCAAATATAAAGAAAAAAAAATTAAACACTAATATACAAAACTTTATTATTATTTTTTGAAGGAAATATACGAAACATAATTAATTTTACTCATATTTAATGAAACTACGATAAAGAAAATAAAAGCTAATAGAAGTTATTTATAAAAGTTGAGCTCTAAGGAGTTTTTAAAAGTCAAGTTTATCCATAACTGACATTAAACTAAATAGATTATCAATATTTTTATAATATCATCTCTGTTTTAACCAACAAAATTGTTTGGAGTAGTCAAATAATATATCAACAGGGAGCTACGTATATACCTATGTTAAATATTCAAGATTTTTTTTTTCCTTTGGGTTAGCCATTGCTACCCCCATGGTTGTGAAGCCCTTCGCCCCTGTAGGTCGTTCATTTGTTAGCCCAAAACACTAAGTATGATCCAAATAGGTATTGGATTGAAGAAATCGTTCATTTGCAAATTTTGGACTAGACATTCTTAATAGGTTGTTATCCTATGAATTTCTTGTGTGTCTTGTTCGGATTATAAAATCTGAAATGTTTTAACGTGTTTTGGATGGTCTTATAAGGTGTTTATGTCGTTCAAATTCTATAATATAAATTGCATAGGATGCGCGAGAAATTCAATGGAGTAGAATAAGGTGTATGTTTTTTCAACAAAAAATAAAATAAGAAAATCTTCTTAGCCGTGGTTTGGATTATCACATTATTTAACAAACAAAAAATATGAAAAAGATGCCATGAATATTTATTTTAACAAAGAAGCCATGAATCATGAATGTAACACAAGTGGATTATAAAATAATCCCCTCTAGTATCGTGGAAATAAGTACATATATACATTTGGTGTGTGTATAATAAATTAACAATCTAATCTTATCAACTCACCAAAACAATGACCGATTTCTTAAAGCAAAAAAACTAAAAGGCAACAATGACCAAAATGTGATGCTAGCTAGTGTTCCTAAATCACCATTAATCAGCATATTTGCCTAACATTTTGCTCAAAAAATAAAAAATATATTTGCCTAACATTGAAATCTACCTGATCCATTTCTCTAAGGAATCCCTTCTATTTAGTAATAAACATAAGAAATAGTTTTGTCAAAAAAAATGAAATAGTTTTTGAGTATTTTTTACGTTACTCATGAGTAATTTTTTTTTTTACGTTGCTAGTATTTTAACTTTGTGTCTCTTTAAAATAAAGTGACCATATTAATTCAATTCTTTAATTAGAAATATGATCATTACATTAAAAAAAATTCAAACTTAATTTTGGAATTCAAACAAGATTTGTGCAAAAAAAATCACATTATTTAAATAAAATAACATTTTAAGCATACTAATTCGAACGAGATTGAGAAGTTGGCTCAGTGAAAGACGATTGAACAACATTTAAAGTATTTTGGTGGGGCTATACTTGCAAATATTTTGACGTCCATGTAAGTAAGTGAAGTAGAAGTAAGTAAAAGGTATGTAAGACAAAAATTGTGTAATTTTTTCTTTGTCGCATGAGATATTTATAATGGTATCGAGGGGGATTTCAATAGCTAAGTGTGTAATGATCGAACCGTAACAATAAGAATTTTGTTCTATACCCAACAAAATTGCTCGTTTCCAACTAAAATTTTAAAAATACCCCTGCGTGTTCAATGTGTTTTCCAGCAATGTTGTGTTCATTTCTAAGATCCTACGATCTGCCACTATTACATTTGTTTTCTGATTTTAGTGCTGTTATGTCACTCGATGAAGCACCAATAAGATTAATTTTTAATTCCATTCCCTAAATGAATGATTACGAGACTCCCAATATTGTCATTAGAATTATGGATGAATTTCTATTTTCAATAGAATTTGGATTACACAGTTGCATCACTGGTTAAAGCTTGTTCAGATTTGCGGAGAAGCAATTGAGAAGGGTAAGCTCACGCAGGGGCACTTTGATCATTTCAGTTAATCATTAGAATTGATTTTTTTTGGTACATAATTTCAACATTTTTATCAGTTGAGTTAGTACATGTGACATATTAT
>Ga0315914_1007170_pt1 | contig 15536 bp, 12 predicted proteins | sample MpolenodulesMG_FD_203920 | JGI IMG/M metagenome (GOLD analysis project Ga0315914, IMG submission 203920) | Medicago polymorpha root nodule microbial communities from Los Angeles, California, United States - elongated nodules | ecosystem: Host-associated > Plants > Roots > Nodule | place: USA... | reverse complement strand
TTTTCGTAAATGAGTTCATCAGCCTATGCTTATCACACAAAGTACTAATTTATTATCGATGGATTACACTTAATATAACAATAGTGTTTCGAATACCCTGCAATTAAATTTAAAAAGGACAAAAAAACAAAATTATATTAGCAAAAGGATAAAAAAAATACATTTCGGTTCAAAATTTTGGTTTTGGTTCGGTTCGGTTAATAGGCAAGCAAACGGTTAACTGAACCATAACTTTGGTTCAGTTCAGTTAGTTCCAAACCTTAAACGGTTCGGTTCGGATATTCCGACCCATTTCAACACTTAGGTTCGGTTCGGTTCGGTTAATATGGTTAACCGAACCATGCCCACCCCTAAGTCACTCTACCGGTTATACCAGTAATATCCAAGAATTCCCCACACACTTCCCTATCCTTAATTTCTATGAACTTTTGAGCCATATAAATTGTCTCTTGTATGAAGCACTCAAACAAACTTAGTCAGCTCTAGACATACTTCACTAGCTGTAGCCTGTAGCTTGTTGCCTTGGTTAAACAATGCATGTCAAGTGCTCTATACATACAAATATGATACTCCTACAAACAGAACAGTGAACATTGATCAAATTCGTTTCGATCCATTTAGGACAAACAAAGCATAGATATAATAGCTGGATGTTATTTGAACCAATATGTCATTGAGTAAGGCCTGTGTGAGGGGTTATAGAGAAACAATGTACGAGGGGTATAGGCAAGCATTATGTAACATGAGCTGTTTTTCCTCAGTTGAATTTTCAATTGGATGCATTTGCTAATAGCACAACTTGTGCTATTATAGTAAATTGCCAGTTTGAACTCGTATTGGTACACTTATACTGTTGTTATTTACTTAAAGTTAAATTTGCATGTTTAGAGAGGTATGATTCAAGAGATTATGACCAATTATCCAAATTATCCTAGATGTCATGATCAAGATGAATCTATTTTCGTCACTTCTTATTTCTTATGTCTTGTGAAATTTTTTTTTTTCTATGAATCTTTTGTTGCTACTTAAATGTTAGGGAGAATTGGATTTATTTTCCCTCAAACTTTTTTACAAATAGCAAGTGTATTGTTTGAATCAGATTTATTCTTTTGTCATAAAATAATTGTACAAATATCATTTCTCATTTCTATTGTCTCAAATTATGTGTAAGTGTTGTGTCCAGTGTTTGTGTCTGTTTCTGTAAAATTTATAATTTTTACTACAAAATTTGAACAAAACAAATGAAAGGATCAAGAAAATCATTGAAGTCTGCATGTTAAGAACTACCTAAGAGCATGGTTTTAAATTGCGGTCGCGGTTATGTTGCGAGCCTTCTTGTTATGATAAAATGCAACCGTCTCAGTCGAAATTGTGGTTGTAGATAGCAATTTAAAACCATGCTTGAGAGTCTATTAATTTTCTTACTGTGTGTTGACATTGATCATTGATTTAAGGAAAGAATGGTTCAGATTTTATATGAATTATTTAAAGGTGATGGCTTAATTTGATTGAAGATAAAGAATGCTTCTTTGAAGAGTAAATTACTGTTTATTCCTAGAACCCATTTAACATTGTATTTGTGCATTTGCAACTTCTTCGAACGTGACTAATGTCACATAAAGAGTATCATTGAAGATAATGTTAGGAACATTTCTTATCCTTCATTATCCTTCCATTTCTGTTTCATATGCAGATGTACCCTGCTGAGATACAGCCAAGAGAAATTGACTTGAATTCTTTGTTTTTTTTATTTTTTCTAATTACAATCAGATCCTCTCTTGGTTAAGGCTGCGAGAGGAGATCCTGTTAGTCGTCCTCCCGCATGGATGATGCGCCAAGCAGGAAGGTACATGGCTATTTACAGAAAGTTAGCTGAGAAACATCCATCCTTCAGAGAGAGGTCAGAGACGACTGATCTCATTGTAGAAATTTCTTTGCAGCCTTGGAAAGCTTTCAGGCCTGATGGAGTAATTATTTTCTCTGACATCCTAACACCTTTACCTGCGTTTGGGATCGACTTTGACATAGAAGATGTGAGGGGACCTGTAATACAGTCACCGATACGCTCTGAGGAGGGATTAAAGGTTTTGCACCCAATTGACTTCGACAAGCTTAGATTTGTAGGAGAATCACTTAAGATCCTACGGCAAGAGGTAAAATTTGGTTGCAACATGTCGTCACTTTTTATGTCATGGCTATCTTTCTAAGCATGTTTCCCTCACTACTTATTGTTTATTTAGGTTGGTGGTGATGCCGCTGTTTTAGGTTTTGTGGGAGCACCTTGGACATTGGCAACATATATAGTGGAAGGGGGTACAACGCGCACATATACAAATATTAAGAGCATGTGCCATACAGCACCACACATACTACGGACTCTGCTTTCTCATTTGTCAAAGGCAATAGCAGATTACATCGTTTTCCAAGTGGAATCCGGGGCTCACTGCATACAAATATTTGATTCATGGGGTGGACAACTGCCACCTCATATGTGGGAACTCTGGTCAAAGCCTTATATCAAAGAGGTAAACTAAGGGAAAATTCCCATTTCTTTCTTACCTGGTAAAATTGTTTTATCTTTTTAAATTTTTCATTATTAAGCCCAAGTATAACCAATTTCTTTTGTTGAAGAAAGGGAAATAGCATGTAGCTGGCCGAGCTTTTAATAGTTAGGTTTATGTCAAGTTAATTAGTATATACTTTTCCAAGTCTCTATGACTCTTCTTGGTTGGTTGGTTTGGTAAATAATGTGATTGGTAAAAGCTTGTAAGTTGTAAATTTTTGCAGCAAATGGAAAATACTTGTTTTGTGTAAGCCTTGGCTATTACATAAGCTCATTCGATATTAAGCGTGCCTGTGACTTCACGGGAGAAAATTTGAAATTAGAACTCAAAAGCTACATCTTCGTATTGTTATATTTCATTGAGATAATTATTGCTATTAGTATCTTTTCTTGTTTAAAAAATTATCATAAATAGAAAATTATAGGTTAACTTATATTGTGCCAATTTCTCTTTTTCTTTTTCTCATTTGTAATATTACACTTTCTGAACTTCCAGATTGTAAATTTGGTCAAGAAAAAGTGCCCAGACACACCACTTGTTCTTTATATAAATGGAAATGGTGGCCTTCTTGAGCGTATGATAGACACTGGGGTTGATGTTATTGGACTTGACTGGACAGTGGATATGGCTGATGGGAGAAGAAGATTAGGTAGCGGGATAGGTGTGCAAGGAAATGTGGACCCTGCTTCCTTATTCTCTCCTCTTAGTGCCCTAACAGAAGAAATTCAGAGGTTGGTGACATAACTGCCATTAACTTAATCATTTGTGTCGTCATTCTATGGCTATTGCCATATTGGTTCTAGGGGAGACTACACCATTGAGTCGTCAATCACAGATCATGGAAAATAGTGGTTTGTTTAAATTCTACTATGCCATAGCGCTGTTATATTATAGCCACTATTTGAACACAATTTGTACTCAATGACGAAACAGAAATCAATATCATTTTGTTCAAATACCGCTACAGCGTGTACCGCTACGCTATAGCCACTATGACAACACTGCACCTGAGTAGTTCCTAAGTGACTCTCCTAGATGATTCCGCATAATGAGAAACTGATGTTTCATTACGTGGTGATAAATGCATTACCAGGATCTTCTTAGCAAATGTCCTTTCTGGATCTTTTCTCTTTATGATCCAGTATCTAAGATGTGTTGCTTAACTGACTGAAAAACTGAAAATAGTGCACGAAGGGCTTTGAACAAATAGTGATAAAAATGTTTTTCAAGGAATTGTTACTATGTTAGTAATCTTTTAGTTTCAAAATTATGAATTGGGTTAATCAGAATTGGGTACCTTTGCCAGAAAGGCCAAAGTTTTGTATGACGTGGTGACAAGCTGATATCACTTACTGTTATTATGTTACTAGATTTTTGTCCAAATGAGAACACTCGTTGTCATGAATAAGATTGGATAAATGAATTTTGCTGATGAATTATCAATTATCTTGATTACTTAATATGATTATTTGACACTTTCAGGGTTGTGAGGTCTGCAGGACCTAGACAACACATCCTTAATCTTGGGCATGGTGTTCTTGTTGGCACACCTGAAGAAGCTGTAGCACATTTCTTTGATGTTGCGAGGAGCTTGAAGTTTGACACACACTCTCAAAATAACACTGCAAATGTAGCTTAAAGAGAAATATGTTAGTGTTGCCACTTGTTGTACTTACTTTGCCTGGGGTAGTTCGAGCCATTTCTGGAAGAGTTCAGGTTTTGTCCTTGGTTCTTATGCAGCTATGTGATAATGATCAGTGTCTGAGGTTTTGTACATTGCTGTGTCGGCTAATAGATGAAAATAGTCTCTACATTTTTCTGTATTTTGTAATTGTGCATGATAAATTAATTAGAGGATTACTTCTATTTGTTTGAGTATAATAAAAAAAATTGTTATTTCTTTGTTGATAGCTTTGATTTGTTCTGATGAACTTGGTACTCTAGATTCAGTGTACTTTTGTTTTGTTTTTATTATAAAGTTTAGTTTCATTGAGTTTTGGGGATTCTGATAGGACCGGAGGATTGAGCAGGTCCTTTATTGTGCTCAAAGCATGGGAATCCCACGACATGGGAGAATTAAGCGTATGAAACAGAATTGCTTAGACGGAGGGAATTAGTTAAACTTGTTGGGTTGGCAGTTGGTTAGGACAGGCAGCATAAATAGTTGGGAGGAGAAGTGAGGGGTAGGAAATTAGTTGTTATTTGTTATTAGGCTGAGAAATTGTTTTCTCTGAGGAGCTCGGCTCTGGGATTACCGGGACTAATCTTCTGTAATAGTTTATCAGTTCTCTCTGAATTTTGGTTCCTATCAGATTCACTTGGTTTATAGAGATATAAATTATCTGTCAATCTCAACATCTGCAACTTGATTTGAACTCTCATCTTTGTGGAATATGAGTCACATTCTTCCTAATTAGATCAACCTCCGTTGTTTGATTTTCTTTTCTATTCACTTACCCACTTCAACCAAAAAAAATAAAAAAGGGCAACCCGGTGCACTGAAGCTCCTGCATACGCAGGGTCCGGGAAGGGGGCCCACCATTTGGTGTATTGTACGCAGTCTTACCCTGTTTTTACACAAGAGACCCACTTCAACCAAAATAAAGTGAAATGTAATCAATTTGCGTGACTTATTGCATTGTTAATAGATGAGATTCATGATCACACACTTTATTTCACAACTGTATTGAACAAAGGAAATACAACGAACTTGTTTATAAAATAAAACCTTTGATTTTATTATAGAAAAAAACTAAACTAACAAACTGAAGGGGTGACTAACTAATGAGCTAACTGTGTTCAGTTATACTTCTTACAATATAAAATTGTTTATGGTTACCATAGAAAATCCAAAATGCATTTTTTGTAAAGTAAAATAGTATAGGTACATTCCTTTTATTTCTTTATTCAATTTATGTATCTTTTGGGGATAACTATGTAAGGGTACATTGAAGGGTGTGTCCATGTACACAGTAAAGTGTTCCATGTGATTTTTCAGACCACATGCTTTGTCACAACTCACAACAGGTGACCATTAACATTTCCACTGGAATGGTTGCCATATTGGTGTAGAACCTCATTCAGAGTTTTGAGAGCCCTGTCATATGACACAAACCCCAGAAACAAGAACTCATAACCATCCACTGTGAAAATCTCGATGTATTTTTCTCTTGAGTTAAATCTATTTGTTGCAGGAGTAACTGTCCCCAACTGACCCAGCTGTATTACCACCTACAAGTTATGTTAGACATAAATTAACACTTGATAGATACCATAAAGTTACTTCAAATTTTGACAAGATGCTAAGTTGGAAAATCTACAAGTGTTAAGGCTCCTTAATTATTAGCCCTTATCTATCTAAAATTTCAAGTCATATTATAAACTCTCAATCTCTCATTCCCTCTGATTTAATTACTGTAACATATTGTAAAAACAAAATAAAATCCAATCACCAAATGTGTAAGATGCATGAAATTACACCTAGGCAATGAGATAAGGAAGTACCTTATAATACAAACATTGATGCTGCAAGGAGAATGGGTAATGACAGATTGGATAGTCACTGCAAAATGCCAACCTTTTAGTTGTTATATAAAGTGTTCCAATTACAGGTCCTGAAGCTGTTGTTGATATGTAACAAACATATTGCTTCAGTAGTTTCTCTCCTGGAAACACTCCAAATGTCTGCTGAAATAGCTTCTCAGACCCTCCATTTGCAATCACTTTTGTTCCTTGAACTATTCTAGCCATTGCAGCATCAGCTGGACAAGAACTGATTCTCACTGTACACATTGAAAGTGAATTCCATTATAATAAGTTAGGATGTCAAATATTAACACAAATTGAAACTCATACCAGCATAAGTCAGTAACTATATATCAGTGTAATGAATATTTTAAGAGTAGATTGGTCTAGTTAGTAAGGGTTCAACTCAGATTACACAAGGAGCTGAGTTCTGCTGTTGATGTGAGAACTTCATTGGTGGGTAATATGTAAGTACCTCTCTTTCAAGTCGCAGGTTGCTTTGTATCACATCGTTTCAAACGATGTTTTACCGGAACATTATTTTTTAGTTTAGATTTGGTATGCAATTGATTCCATTTTAAAATGGTGCAATAGGAAAAATAGGGAAAAGAAAAACTCACCATGATTCCAAATATTGTCAACCATGTTCTCAGCATGTCTAGTTGCTTCTCCAACCTTCCTACTACAATTATTTATTGCACCACTTACTTTATCCATCGGATTAGGACCTAAAATCATAACAACATGGTTATCTACATCCCTGGAAAACATAACAACTTTAGTTACATACAGAAATCACAATCTCATAGAAATCACTCACGGTTGGCAGCTGCAGAAGAAGGGTTAGCAGGAGAAAGCTGAACATAAGGGTTGTTGATATTGTTGTGCATGCCTGTACTAGTAATTGGTCCTTCAGTGACAGGAATTTCTCTATGATTGTAGTTCATTCTTCTCTTGAAACTTAGCTTAGGATGCAGGGGGAGAATAGTTGGAAAATTATCTATAATAATGTGTTGATATGAATGTTAATGGGGAATATCATATCACATCACATTATCTTTGAATATATTCGGTTACCGCCATTGCTTATAAACAACAATATTTCTGTAGTAAACTTTAATTTTGACTTGGTTACAATAGTAAACTTGAAATGTCTATACTTTGTGATGCACATTTTGTCACACAAATTTATTTGTATAATTTCATAAATCGGTATCTCATAAGAATTTTCATGAAAAATGTTTACAACATACACGACACTAATATCTACACTAATGGGATCATAATCTATAATGAGTATATTATGGACTTAACCAAAATCATATAATGAGTATATTATGGACTTAACCAAAATCAAATATTAGATAATTTATTTTATCTTCATATCTCTGATATTGATTATAGTTAAAATGAATTTGTAGACCAAATTACGCTTGATTGAGGGCATGTATAATCAAGTAGTTGTCAAGTACCCAATAAATGTGGCTCAGTTGGTTAAGCGGACTGAGGTTGTGGGGGAAGACCAAAGTTCGATACCCGTAGAACAAACTCTTGGAGAGAGACGAAAAGTTTTAAATTACAAGCATCCGGAGTGGAGATCACCAGATCGGTCCATAGCCGGTCCAAATGATCGATGCTTGTGGGGATATATGTGGAGCCATTGGGTTGGCAAAAACCCTAATTGCAGGGTTTCTAAACAAAAAAGTAGATGTCAAGTATTCATCATATTTATTTATTGATCAAGTTGTGTTAGATTTTTACTGAATAGCTAAGTTCGAACTAGATGTCTATAATGTATGAAATTGGTTTCCTCAAATAGTGTGAAAGATGAAAGGAATTTATGTGAGAGCTTGTGTTTGACTTTATAATTGTTGAGCCTATATCAAATCTTAAAAGAGTTTCTAAAAATAGAAAATATCAATGAGCATATTTGAAGTGGTTACTTGTTTAGGAATTGAGATTAAAGTCAAGTACTACTAGAATTGTTAATGGCGAATATATTCAAGATAAATGCCGAAAGAGAGATGCTGATTCTGCTGAATAGGATACCAAAAAGAATATTATCATTAGGGGTGTAACGGTTCGGTTTGGATTGGTTTTCAATCAAAAAAATGTCCGAACCTATGAAACCTTCATTGGTTTGAATTGGTTCGGTTTTAACTGTTTTTCAAAAAAGAAACCGAACCAAACTAATCGGTTTGGATTGGTTCGGTTGATCGGTTTATTTAAAAATACAATTAAAATAAATTCATATTTTCACAAAATATTTCATAGAACTTTGTATAATTGTATTTCATATTTTGTTTTTTCATGTTCTTTATTTTTCAAACAACTTTTTATAACTAACCTTACTCAATATTTCATACATATGATTCAAGATTCATTCATTCATCATTCTTCAAAAACAACTTCACCAAACTCAAATATTTCAATCATTCATGATCCATACATGCATCATTCATCAACAAACACAAAAATTCTAAAAAGAACATCCTAAAATTAAAACATAGTCAAAATAACAAATCCATGCAAACTGAAATTAAAACATCCTGAAATTTAAACATCATGAAATTATGGTCGCCATGAAATTAAATAAAAACATCCAAACTAAATCAATCCAATTCCAACGTGAATTGTCAAATTCCAATTGGCCATCAATGTGAAAGACTGAGATTATTTCAAATTTGACTAGATCCTGAAATAAATTGAAATAAACAAACAATTAGAACATATAAGATTGAGTTTATTTCAAATTTGACCTCAAATTGCTTTCATCGCATCATTCCGCTACTGCCAATCCACCATCATTGACATTAAGATGAGAGAAAATGGATGGATTAAAATTATTTTATGTTTAATTTTGAGTATAACCACGAGTTTGTGTGAGGTAGGATAAATGGATAATATTAGTAAAATAAGGAGTGTGATTATCATCAGATGTCACCAAATACTATGTCACACAAGTGCTACCCCATCATATACACCTTCAATCTAAAATATTTGTGCTACATAGCTTTTTAATTAAAAAGAAAAGTTTATGTGAGTTTAGTACCTGATGACTCCGTAGACATGTCTCAAGATGTAAAGAGTATTCACTTCATAGCATCTACAAATTACTCACCTTACTCAATATTTCATACATATGATTCAAGATTCATTCATCCATCATTCTTCAAAAACAACTTCACCAAACTCAAATATTTCAATCATTCATGATCCATACAAGCATCATTCATCAACAAACACAAAAATTCTAAAAAGAACATCCTAAAATTAAAACATAGTCAAAATAACAAATTCATGCAAACTGAAATTAAAACATCCTGAAATTTAAACATCATGAAATTATGATCGCCATGAAATTAAATAAAAACATCCAAACTAAATCAATCCAATTCCAACGTGAATTGTCAAATTCCAATTAGCCATCGACGTGAAAGACTGAGTTTATTTCAAATTTGACTAGATCCTGAAATAAATTGAAATAAACAAACAATTAGAACATATAAGATTGAGTTTATTTCAAATTTGACCTCAAATTGCTTTCATCGCATCATTGCGCTACCGCCAATCCACCATCATTGACATTAAGATGAGAGAAAATGAATGGATTAAAAATTATTTTATGTTTAATTTTGAGTCTAACCATGAGTTTGTGTGAGGTAGGATAAATGGATAATATTAGTAAAATAAGGAGTGTGATTATCATCAGATTGGTTCATCGGTTTCACGGATCTCAAAATGAAAAACTATGAACCGAACCAAACTAGATCGGTTTTGATTGGTTCAGATCGGTTTCAAACCGAACCAAACAAGGTCGGATATTTATTTGGTTTGGTTCGGTTTGGACTTTCGGTTTCGTTGATTTTGTCCGAACCACTTACACCCCTAATTATCATGGATGTAATTTATGATAAGGTACAAGGATAAATTAGAGTGGATTTAAGTGTTTATGTAGCATGTTTGATTTTGTGATTTGACCGTGTGATGTTTATATAATTTCAAACGTTTTAATGAGCTTTGAGTTGATGACATGCATGATGATTTTGGTCTTGGATGCAATATTGCATGATGTAATTAAAGACCATGCTATGTATTAATTAAGTTCATCAAATTAGTTTACTGCAAAATAAAATCCGTCTCTGATGGCTTAATGAAGAGTAAATCAGCAGCCAGGGGGAATTAAGGAGCTCCTTCTAAGGACGTACCTGAGGAATACCGAGTTCGATTCCCAAAGGGAACAACGCTTGGCTAGTGTACATGCTTCTACGCATGAGTCGGTAGTCTTCCACTGGTGCGAAAGCAAAAAAAAAAAGAATAAAGCAGCAAAAGAATTCGATTTGTCTCTAAACTATTTAGCGAGGTAAATTTCGTGTTTTAGAGACGGATTTTATTCGTCTATAATTTCAATTTTTTTAGTAGTGTAGCCAGTTTCTCCTTCTCATTCTCTATACTCTCACCACTCACATATGGAGACCAATTTGCATGCATGTCTACAAACACTTCTCCACTGGAATGAGAACCCATGGCCATCGGAAAATAGACGCAAGTTACGTAATCGACGAACACACCTACAAAGCAGTAATGTTGCATGGCTAGAGACATATCTCCTTGACGGCTCCTCTTGGGAGCAATGAGGCGGTGATTGACGTAGGAGTGAAGCGAGAGTGATGAATATGCCGAAGAGGAACATACTAATTGATGAATAAGGTTTCATTTTATTCTAAACGAGCGAAAATGTGAAAGATTTTTGCGAGAAGACTAAAAACACTTTTGTTTACTATATGAAATATAATAACATCATCTAGGTTGAAGATATGTTTACGAATTTATCGTAGAAAAAGAATGCATTCTTTAGCACATGCTTTAACGCATTTTCTTCTGATCATATAGATCTCAAAAAATTTATGAAACCACACTCTTTAGCATCAAATAATTGATATATCTGATTTATAATATACTTCAAACCCATCATTCATTTAATAAATATAAACAAATAAATATTAATTTATATAATAGTTAGGAGAGAATGTGTTGCTAACATTATTTTTAAAAAAAAAATAGTTTGCTTCCACTTTCCATGAATTAGGGTTGGTAGGCTAACATTAATATTTTGTTACATTAGTGAGGATGAGAAAGTCTTTCATAGACACAACCACAAATAAATACTCCATAACCTAGCTTCATCTCTAGCTTTTTAAACTCGGGTTCTAGTATCAAATTTTCAATCTCTCTTTGTTTACCTTTTCTCTTCCACGAGACAGAATATCAATTGCCATTATTAGGACAAATTTTCAGAGCTGACAAATTTCCTAGTGAGATAACGAAGCATTTGTTTTTATTTTAAATAAAAGAAGAACTTATAAGCACTGTTGCAACAAAGAGAACTACAATATATTGTCCTCGGGAGCTTAACTCAGTTGGTATGAACAATACATAAAATATACAAGGTCCGCGGTTCGAACCCCGACCACCACTAAAAAAAGAACTACAGTGTATTTTCGTAAAAGGATTAAGGATAAAAGAGCTGATATTAACCGAAACATCACAATATAGCAGTCCTTTATTTGTCAAAAACTATACCAGTCCTTTATAAGTTATTTATTTCTTTTGTGCTTCTTTTCTCTTTTTGGAACAAATTTCTTTGAATCGTAATATGAAAAAAACTTACTTGTGTACAAGCCAAATCAAAACTATTTGAACACACAAATAAAAGATTAATAGATTAATAGTAAAAATAATGTTAAATAACATTACTAAATTATTTCAATTTTATCTTTTCTATTTATATGTCTGTCAAACATTTTTTATTTGAGGTCGTGCCAATTAAATGAGTTTTTCTATTATGTACAAATTTGCATGGATTAAAAAGTTAAATATAGTAAATTTATCTTGAAACTTATGTACTTTGTACTAAATACTCTCTTCGTCCCTTATTATAAACATCTTTGACTAACTTCATACATACTCCATCCGTTTTAAATTATAAGCAAAAAGAAATATTTTCACACTCATTAAGAAAACTAAAATATTGTACTACCTCCGTCCCTAATTATAGGGCCTTTTTGGAAAAATAACCGGAATTAAAACAATTGATATTGGTAATAAATTTCCGCTGATATATGAGTTGCAACTGTTCTCCTGATAAAAGCACCCAAAATTTCCGCTTCAAGAAGAAACCAAAATGAAGCCAACAAATCCCTTTGTTTGATGCCTCGTTAAATATTGATCTCTTAGGTTGGACTTCAATTTACTGACATTGTCATATTCCCCTTAAAAACACATGCACACATCCACGATTTCAAACTTCTCACTGAAACGAAACCTATCCAACATGTAATCTAAGACAGTAACTTTTTCTTCTTTCAATTAGGAACCACTTTTAATATAACCAGGAACACTTGACTGTAACAAATATATTAGACCTTATATAATTTCAACCACCTACAATTAATTTGAGACCTGATTAGAGAAAATACAAATATTTCATGCCACCCCATAACTTACTCAATTACTATTCGGGATATGTTTTAATTTAAGAAGGATTGTGCCTATGCCTAGCTAGTAGCTACTAGCTCCACCATTTAAGCTACATGATATTATGACATTATCTTCAATTAGAAAAGTATACAACTATAAATAACCCTACACATTTAGAATATGTATTTAATTCTTCATGGCTAGATTCGTTTTTATAGGATACTATGTATATGTTTTTTAGGCAATACTTTAACTTACTCCCTTTATAGTCAAATGAGAGTCGAGCACATATAGGATTCTAAAATGACAAAATATCTCATATCTCATCTCATAATGTACAATCAAGAATTTGTTGTGATGTGCCTAATTTAGAAATTGAAAAACTTCAATCAATATAACTTGAAAAATATGTGTGGTAGTTTTAGAGGTTAATCTTCAAAAGTTTAACTAAATCAATGGTGTAGTAGCCAAGGTTTTAGATTATAGTCATGTAGATTGAAAAATTTTAGTTGGGAGAAGACTCATTAATGGTGGTTAGATACACTATCCGATGGATATTAATATTAATCATCAACAAAGTCGATAAATAAAAAAAATGGTGTCACGACCATTTTGAAATTTTTGGCATCTAAATTGATAACTAAATACCAAATTTTTGGTCAATAGATAACACCAATAGTCTCTCTAGAGAATCTCTCATCCATCGAGCGTGGTATAGGTTAGACTACTACACGGTGTACTATAATATTCCGTCCATAAGTCCATGACAACGCATTTTTAAGGTATTGTCCACTTTAGACTTTGTGTGAGTCCTCACAGTTATCCTTTGTAAAAGACGCTTTGTTGGATTGAAGAGAATGAATGTTGTTTATAAACTATGTGTAACAACAATTTCCAAGAAATATGATTTTTTTTTTTTGTGTATCGTAAAAGAACCTCCTTAGTTGAAGCTAAGAGACTAAGGAGTTTGTCAATCCTCAAATGGGGCATATGTTACACCCATAAAACTTGACGCGCCAATATGTTATGACCTCAAGAGCACAACATTGAGTTTCTGAGGTATTGTTTGTTTTGAACCTTGTGTGAGCCTCATAGTTTTGTCGCTCGTAAAAGAGTCTTGTTGAGTTGACGCGTGTGGGGTGTTGTTTAAAACTACTCTAGCCTCAACTTTTCACATAATACGGGACCATTTTGCACCACAAATAATATTGGAGAAACATATTTATTATATATATGCCTGACAATATTTTGCATCAAATCGATCTTTATATTTATAACTGAGGGAATGGCGAGTTAAGTAAACAACAAATGGAGGAATTAAATCAAAGATATTGAAGTGGACAGGAAAGGTATCTGATGATTTCTAGGTTTGCAATATGCACACATATATTCACATCATCTTGCATATCTGTAACCATCACCAGTGATATATATATATATATATATATATATATATATATATATAGTGAAAAAGATTGTATTCCGTTTGATTTAGATCTCTATTAAAATTTTTACAAAGATGAACACTTTGATATCATGTAGTTTGTTGGATATAATCCTTATTTTAGTTATTTGATGTCATGTAATCACTTTATATTTAAATTTTAAACTAATTTAGCATATATGATATCGGTATCAATTGTATATTTCGTAAATATTGCTGACACTTTGTTTCTTGGTGTTTTCTCCTTCGCACATCTTATGCTAGGAGGGAGGGCCTTTTGTCGTGGTAATATAATTCATTTTAGCCTCTTAAAAAAAATGATATTAGTATCGAACAAAACTTCAAGGTACAGAAAAATTTCCAAAATTAAATTAACCACCAATTTTATTTGTATTTTAAAGAAAAATTAACCACCAAAATTAGAAATAGAAAATTGAAACCCATAAACGATTTTTGTATCACTAAGCATGTGTTTAGTTCTGCAAGATAACTGATTTTGATTGAATTAATTATGTAGTAGATATGATTTTAATGAGAGACTGTGTTTGGATATTTTGTATCAAAATTGCTTTATATGTGTAAATGAGCAAAATGGGAATGGAGATCAATTTGTGATTCAATTTTAGATAATAAATTTATAAGGGCACTTCAAGTTAATAGTGAAAAATATATATTAGTGTCCGACTAGAAACAATTTACTTGTCCTAACTTGCAAAAGCTCCAAATACATGCTTCTACTAGAATCAAATTTTGATAACAAAATTGATTTGACTTTGCCTAACCAAACAACATAAAAGCATCAAATCACGTTTTTTTTTCCTCCAGTATTACATTTAACCAATTGTATCATACCCAAAACATATAATAAATCGAATGACAATACATTTTCACATTTTTTTTATAAACTTTTTATCCTAATTCAAATTTTCAGAAATGATTAATTCTTCTCAATCCAAAAAAGGATAATTTTACTTTCTAATATACTCTTTACGCTTCTCAAATTATCTTTTATCACCAAAATAAGCAATTTAATTGTCTGTTTCATATATTCTAATGTATTTTTTAGATGTTTATTATATTTAATTATCTATTAACATTGATTATAAAAAAATAATATTTTAAAAATGTTCATCGAGACAAATTTAGAAACATCTTATATAACTCCTGTGTTTATATATTAGTAGAAAATATATTGAAAATACACTACGAAAATAGTGCACTTAGAGGGGTGTATTGGATTAGGATTTTAAATGACAATTTTTGCTTTAAAAAGTCTCAAAGATTTTAAAAGATTTTGTAAGATTTTAATTACTTTCATGATTTTAAAAGACTATCAGGATTTTCAATTTGAATTTCAATGGATTTACATCATAAGATTTTAAAGGATTTTATGGATTTATAAGATTTCAAAAGATTTTATGAATTTTAAGGACTCATTGAAAAGAAATGATTAAAACACACTTTCTATCATAATATTTTCAATACCTACTCTTATTTTTTATTTTATTTTTATGAGAGATAGA
>Ga0315914_1007169_pt1 | contig 15537 bp, 3 predicted proteins | sample MpolenodulesMG_FD_203920 | JGI IMG/M metagenome (GOLD analysis project Ga0315914, IMG submission 203920) | Medicago polymorpha root nodule microbial communities from Los Angeles, California, United States - elongated nodules | ecosystem: Host-associated > Plants > Roots > Nodule | place: USA... | reverse complement strand
TTTCCTTTTTTCTGATAATAATTTAGCATCTTTTTTTTTTTTTATCTTTGTTAGGTTTTTTAGAGACTATGCTTCTGAGTATATATTTCTTGATTTGAACTTCTTGGTGAATGAATAGTTTGAAACAATTGCTGCACAATTTTGGGTAATGAAGCTTTTGCATCAAAACATGAAATTGAAAGAATATGAATGGATGAACCATGAGTTTTCTGATTTTTTATTTATTTAATTTCATAAGTATGTGGCCTTTTTCATTTAATTTTAAATTAAAAATTACCTACGTGGCATCCACCTCACTTAAGTGAGGAGCCACGTAGGCGTTGACCAAGTCAAAATCAAAGGGGGCCTATGAGTTGTAAAAGGGGAAAGTTAGGGGGTTGAAAAGTGATTTTTTTAAAAGGGGATCAAAATCACAACTATGGCAATCATAGGGGATTAAAATTACATTTAAGCCTTTTTATTAATAATTCTCAACTGTATTTTTTTTTCTTTTCTTCTTTAAGAAACTCCAATTCTTAGCTATAATTTCTTTAGCTACTCCCAAAAATGTTAAGTATATATGTTGAGTGTGTGTGTGTATATATATATTTGTTTGAATGTTTTTAAATATCAAGAATAGTGCACACCTATCATTTATAAACAATAAATTTGTTCCAAAGTTTTCTGAAATGTTGTAGTGTTTATAAAATGTGTCCCTGTATATTATTCTAGGATTGGATGATTGACAATGAAATCATATTTCATTCACTCAAATGAAATTAAAAGGTTATTACTTGTTGAAAGATAATTGAAAAAAAAATTCCTTTATCAGTGATTAAACATGATATTAAACTAGCTAATAAACAGTAACAAAAAAAAAACTAGCTAATAAACATGTATACAAATTTTATACACTTCATACATGATATTAAACTAGCTAATAAATTGCATTATTCAACAAAGATGTAAATCACTAAAGTAAACAATTGAAACATCAATCAATTTATCGTAAGTAGTTAATAAACTCCACCAATGATAAGGGGTTAAATTTTAGGTGGATCAATTCTTATTTTTCGATCTAATTCCGCATTATCAAAATCTTTTTTTTTCTACCGAGAATAGAGGGTTAACAAAAAAAAAACATGTTGAGACAAAAATTTCCCTAAGACTTGTTTTGTTTCTATTATAAGAATTTTGTAGCTAACTTTTTGTTTGTTTGTGTTTTCCCATTTTTAGAACATTTGTTAAAGATGCGCATATTGATTGAAGGTACAAAATTCTCCCTAAATATATTTTATTTTGGCTTAATAGCAGTTTTAGCCCTCTAATTTTCACGAAGTTGCGATTTTGGCCCCCTAAGAAAAAAACTACAAAACCACCTCCTAAGTTTTGCCTTTGTGACAGTTTTGGCCCCAAGACCAATTTTGACTCGGTCTACGCTGACGTGGCACTCACATCACTTAAGTAAGGTGCCACATGTCATTTTTTTGAGGTGTCACGTCAGCGTAGATTGAGTCAAAATTGGCCTTGGGGCCAAAACTGCCATAGGAGCAAAACTTAGGGGGCGGTTTTGTAGTTTTTTTTTCTTAGGGGACCAAAATCGCAACTTCATGAAAGTTAGGGGGCGAAAATTGCTATTAAGCCTTTTACTTTTTTGAAAGAATTTTTTTTTTCCTTTTTCTTTTCAACAACACAAATTAGTATAATATAATTTAAGGTTAAATATGTCTTTTGCTCTAGAAAAATACAAACTTTCAAGTTTTATCGCTACTAAAATTTTATTCATTTTTTGGTAGAAGATTCTTAAAATAAGGATTTTTCTAACAAAATATGATATTATAAAGGAATAAAATTATCATTAAAATTTTGTAGGGATTAAACTTAAAAACTCGTTACTTTGTAAAGACTTAAAATATATTTAACCATATATCTTAAATTTTGCTTGTGTGTGCACCTTGATGTGCAACTCATTGGTTACATGACTAGAGTTTTGTTTGGGAGTTTGGAGGGGAGGGGAAGAGAAGACTTTGGAGGGTTTAAAATATAAGAGAAAATGATAAAATCTTTCTTATTTTTTGAAAGAGTGTTTTTTTAGGGAATGATAAATTAATGCTTAAGATTAATATATTTTTTATTTTAACAATATTATAACTTTTTTTTAAACAACAAATTTTATTAAACAGCCAGATCTCTGCTCAAGACGACCAGAGACCGGTGAAACATAGAATACAAACAAAAGGCGCTGTATATAGGCGGAACACCCAAAAATAAACACGCTAACAACACCCCTGAAAAATACCCCTTCACAAAAGCAACCATTGTTAAAACGATATCCAATACCACTCACCGTCGCTACTCACCCCCCCAAAGAAAAACACCCTTCAAAATTAAACTCTCAGTCCTGAAACCAAAGTTGAGCCACATCCGAAAAGCTCCTATCCGAAGGATCATGCAACTGCCACCACTAATCCACCTCCGATCCACCAAAAGAAACCATAAAAATCCAAAAACCAAAACTTGAGCCAAAGAACTGACTCCCGATCTCGAATCAAAAGTGATCAGCCTACCAGACTTTAGGACCAAATCAGAAGGGCACCCCTCACCCCAGATAACCAGAGAAACACCAAATCGCGCCAAACAAAATTGCAGCTAGACACCAACTCTCGATCTCGAAGCAAAAGTAATTGGCCCATCGGAAAACCAGCATTATAAAAAGTATGACTAACGACCCCAAAGGAAAAGGCTCAGCTCAAAGGGACCCGATTCCTCCAAACAGCCTAAACACCTTAACAACCCAAAAAAAAAAAATCCATACAAGACCTATTGACGACAAACAAGGACCCGAGTAACAAATGCTGCCTCCAAAAGAAATCACCCCCAACAAACGCCCTCCTCCTCATATAAACAACACCCATGAACCTCTTAAAAAGCTCCCGTCCGCAATACGTTTCGACACCAACTCCGAGTCCAAATCAACCACGACCACCTATCCAAACCTCACCAAGACAGCCCCACGATCTCCTACACAAAACCACCACCACGACCACGCAACACCACCACCACCACCCAAACAAAATACAACATTGAAAAAATAACGAAGCACACAATGACTACAGGGGTTCTGCCACCAAACAAACAAAATTTGAAGCACCACGTCCAACCGCGCGAACAACCACAACCATCACGATCCTTACGGTGACAAATGACCCGAAATTTCGTTAAAGGTGGATTAATCGTGAATGAATGGGATGCCACCACACCTGCAGCCGCTGGAAAACGAATCTCACATATCTGCACCACACATCGCCCCCCTCCACACCACACATCTGTCTCCACCACCGACCACCCCGTCTCTACCTACACTCCACTCGAACCCACAAACAACCGAGCCGTCGGAAACAGACCACACACAGCACCACACAACACCACCACCACATTCACGCATCACCACTGCCACACATCACTATACCTCACCATCGCACACATCACCACAACGACATTACCACCACCACCGTCGCAGCCTCACCACCTCTAAACGGATCGGTGACAGAACCACCACCACCCAACCTCACACCACCGGAACACCAACCGATCACGACCAGAACCACAAACACACAACAAAGTCAGAACCGCAGAAACTTAACAAGCTACACAGATCCAAAACCCATCAGGAGAATCGCTCCAACCTTTCCCTTTCTGTCCCTTATCGGAAAACAAAGCGAAACTCTATGGATCTGAAGCTCTCACGCGCTCCCACCATGGTTCGGTAGTGGTGACGCGAACCGAAGTAACCGAAGCAACATGAGTAGCAACGAGTCTTCATTGCTAAAAGAAGAAGACGAAGACGTGTTTCATGATGGTGTAGCGGCGCTAGATCTGAAGCAGATCTGGGCAGGAAACAACATGGTCGGACCCAAAGAGGTCTAGGACAAGGATCCGTGAGAACAAACAAACACAAATAGAGCACCACCAAGGGAGGAGGAAGTTGGTGCGGAGACGAGGTCTCCTCGCACCACCACCGCCAGAAAGCTACGTGGGGTCGGCCGGAAATTGGATTAAAGGGGGAAGAAGGTTTGAGAACTAGAGGGAGTTCAAAGGAAATTTTTTAGAGAGAGAAAGTCAATATTAAGAATATTATAACTACATAGATTAAATTTGAAGAATTCATGTAAACCCTCCAAAACCTCCCCAAACACATCATTCAATACAATTTTTTAATTCCCCAAAATGAAGAGGATTTTGTATTATGAAGAAAATTGAACCCGCAAAGCATTCCCCTCTCAATATCATCTATTTCTTCCCCTTACCTTTTTTTTTAAAATCCTCCCCTTCCTTCCTCTCCAAACTCAGAAACAAAATCTAGGAGAACCATTGATCATTGTTAGAGGAAAGTCCTACCGTATACCTCCTGCATATCTATTTTAATTTATTCTTATAAGTAAACCAAAAAGTTTTTGTTAAGTTTTCCGAATTGTTATAAATCATGAATTATTTCCATTAACCCCCTACATTCACAAATTAGGGACAATTGACCACAAAAATGTTTTGAAAAGTGAAGTAGTTTCCAAGCATGCCCCTCATTCACAATCAAACCACTTCATTTGTCATCTCTCACACCTTCATCTCTTTCAATTCACTCCTTCAACACAAATACTTACTCCATTCTTACACCCCTCACTCAAAACTTACCACAAAATCTTCCTCCATAGTCCTTTTCTCACCAACTACCATTTCCCTCTTTCTTCACAAAACCAATTCAAAACTAGTATTTCAAGGAATAAAAAATTTCGGAAAACTTTTCCAAAATCTCTGATTTACTCTTTTGGCTTAACTACATTTTACCATGAATAAAATTCTAGAAATCTTTTCCCAAGTTTTCTGATATACAATTTTGGCTACCAGAAAACGTAGCTAAAAATTCTATAAACTTATTCTATTCTGAAATATTTTGTGGCAGTGAAATCAAATGTTAAAAGACAAAAAATTGAAATTGTTTATGGTCCGTTGGGAGGAAGGTACAAATGTAAGGGTATATGATAAAATTTTCTTGTTTTAGACATAAGAGAAAGCTTTACATAGTCATTTGGTTACTATACCAATTGATTGAAATCTCATAGAACCACTCTATCAAACCAAAAATTATAGACATAGTTCTGTAAACCGTTATCCTTTGGTTACGATATAATTGTGTAATCCAGGGGTACGCTTAATGTTAGTGTCTTTCTCTAAGATTTTCTTTCAAAAGGAAATTATTTATTTTAGACGCAGAACATTTATCCTTACCCTACCTCTGTCATTTGGGCAAGCTTAAAATTTAAAACCTATTGTGGGTCCTTGGTAAAAGTTTTCCCAAAGTTCATCAATTTCACTGACAAAAACTTATATTTTTTGAGAAAAATGTGATCATATGATGTGATCTAGGGTAGCTTAGGAATTAGAGGATAATGGATGTGAGTAATTAAGCGATGTTGCACAAAATTCTCAAACCACTATAACTATTATTGTAGCAGCATAGATTTTGCTAGCAATTAGGATGGAGGCTCAAATAGTAGCCACAAAAGGTGGGATGGAGTTTTACACCTAGAGTTTGCAACCAATGTTGTGACAATAAGAATCTTGTCTTGAAGCTTTCAACAAGTCCTAATTCCCTAAAAGTCTTATGGCAGTGCTGCTAACTCAGTTGTTCATTAGTGGGAGAGATGACAAAATTTGTTAACGATATATTGTGTAATGATGCAACATACAATATTAAACGGTAATTTCAAAAACAAAAAACACTAAAACGGTTCATTACTACGAGATTAACACTAATTCAAGTGATTCATGACAAAGTCATAAACATAATGTTTTGAATTTTATAGTTTAAAGAAGCTTGGTCTAATAGGAGATGCATCTCGACACCAATTAGTGTATGTCTTTGATTTCCAGGGCTACTATTTCTACCAAACCCTAAATTCCTATCACTATATGATCCCAAAATTGCTCAACTAAGATTAGAACATGCATATGCTTCTCCCATTCCAGAAGAAGTGTGTTTCAAGTATATATCTTCCAACCCTTCTGCCGAAACGTTAGATTGGGGAGCAACACCACCTATGCGCCTTTGTTAAGTTGGGGCATGTACACATTGTATATCCCTATCGGTCTCCGATATACACATGTAATAGTTCGAATATATGATCCCCTCTAGCTGCGTCTTCTCAGTCTTCGTGGTAGATGATCTACAAGTCAATCTAGCGGGACATTTTTCGAATTATCATGATGTGTACTTGCAAGAACCCCTTCATTAACCTCTCTGTATTCCTCAAAGGTATGTGTACGCGCACACACACTCGCTGAAGTATAGAAAAAGGAAGGAGGTAGAGAATCCAGTATCAACCTAAAAATTAGAACTGTGTAAATTTACATGTAGGCCAAACATTTATAAGCACCTAAATCAATCATTGTCAAGTTATATTTTCCATGTAAAACCTTAACTATTCAAATGCATTTATTCCTATATGCTGAAAATGGTTATCCTAGTGCTACAGACACTCCAATAGATCTCTTAAAGAGTCACACGACTTCTTTAATCTAGGTGTTATAAGTCAATTACCCCACAAATATTGATCAGAATAACCTAATCTTAGGATTCATTGGATCATTCCATAAATAAAGGATAATCGTTGTTAGGATTTCGTCAGGGGATCTAAATCGTGTCACCATCAACCTTGAGTCACTACCACTCTAACCCGTTATTGGCCTAATTTATATTCAATGCATACGAATTATTATGTTTTGCGTAAATTATACTATCCTCTCCTCAAAGATGCTTGAATTACACTCCCCTTCTCTTTTATGTTAAAATATACACTCCCCTCCCTTGAAAAGTAAAATTTATACTTTCCTCCCTTATAAGATTCTTGAATTACAACCAACGTCGTTCCTTGATTTTTACGGGCCTTAGGCATGATATGAGAAAATGGCCCTTTACATAATACATCATAAAATTTTTTAACTCAATCTTGTGTTTTTATTAGCTCTTCATTTCGTTTTTTTATTTTGTTTTTCACTACCAAATCAATATTTTGTTAGACAACATCTGAAAATAAATCAAATACTCTATAGACACCAAAACAAAATAAAATATTGTAGAAGTAAAGAACAATAGCACATGCGATATTTTTAACTAAAATAGAATTTGTTTTGTTATGAAAATCATCTCAATTTCTTGGATAATAAATATCATCGATATTTTTAATATTAGTGAGGCACATTATTAGGAACAAAGGGTCCAAAAAAATATTACTGATTTCTTCGATAATAAATATTTGAGCACATTATTAAGAACAACCAAATTTTTTTATATGAGGGTGTATATAGAAATATTTGTGCTAATGGGGTATATATAGAAAATCATGACAAAAGGGCCAAAAACTTTAACAGATTTCTGCCCAGCCCTTCATCATGTCAATGTTTGTGGGCTTTTCAGAGAATTTTACTATATATACCCCTCAAAAACCAAATATTTCTATATAGACCCTCCCACCTTAAAAAAGTTTTTGGGCCCCCTACCGGCATGGGTCCTAGGCCGTTGCACTCCCGGCCTATGCCCTAGGGCCGGCCCTGATTACAACACCCTCTCTTAATGATAAAATATGTACTACACTTTAATCTATTATAACATAAGTAAAATATTTTTATGATGTATATTAATTTTATGATGTATATTCATTTCTTTATAATTTAAATGTCAATGATAATTAAATTTAAATATTTTTCTATTGATTTTATAATTTAGAGTATAAAATTAAATTTTAAATAACCATGTTTTATTGTCTTTAATAATTTTTCACATATTTTGATTTTATTTTGGGTTGTTCCATATGTTATAATAGGGTTTAAAACGAAATGTTAATGAAATTGTGAATAAAAAATAGAGAAAAATATGCATTCTATTTTTTATTATATTAAAATAGACCTGCTATACTATTTTTTCCGAAGTGTGTTAGATTATTTAATTTTTTGCTAGACTATTAGAAATAAAAAAAATATTGAGTGAGTAAAGTGTAGATTTTAACATAAGAGGGGAGGAGAATGCAATTCAAGTTTCTCTTAGGGGAGGATAGTGAAAGTTTTCTAATATGTTTTGAATAAGATGGGAAGGGAATGTATATTTTAACATAAAGAGGAGAGTGAAGTGTAATTCAAGCATCTTTGAAGGGAGAGAGTGTAATTTACTCTTATATTTTAAATGAGCATCAATAATAAAAGTCATTCAAGATTAATCATCTAAACACAAAAATTTGACACAAATTAATCTAGATATAATGGAAAGTTTTGTTTGTCACGAACAAATAAATTTTAGTTAATTCACTGTGGTTATGATGTTTTTTTTGTTGTTATATTATCTCTTCTGATTTTTTATATTGAATATAATTCATTGCAGATGTTATACTTGGCATTGTTAAAGGTAATAATTTATCTTTTCCTTTTAACAAAGCTATATTTTTTCTTTTTTACTTTCTTTTATTTTATTCTTTTGGTTCTACATTATTATTTATATTTGTACACCAACTATATGTTTTTTTTGTTACTCTATGCGAATCTCATAATCTGAAGAGTAGGGTGAAAGACTGCTAGGGAATTCAACGCGTAAATCTTAAAGTACCTTGAATCAATTTAGTGATGTTAGACAATTTAGATCCTCTCTGAGAAGAGATTATTCCATTATCTCTGAGTCTATAGTCGACGTACGTTGGCATCCTTGTTGGTATACTTTCTTGGGTTGAGAACATGTTAGGTCGATGTCCCGTTGTTGTTACAGTTGAAAAAGTCACCTCTCTATTTATGCACTTGATTGTAGTATGATCTCTCTTGACACACATTCCACATCAAATAGGAGCAATTGCATCACTACTTCCAACAATATTTTTATTAGTAACCTAACCGATGTTTGCATTGTTTCCAGTACTCACTCCATGGCCATTTAGATTTCCTCTACCACTGATAGTGTTATCGCCACTTACTATTCACGCTAAAGGTCCTACTGGTAGGGTTGGATGGTTGACGAAATTTCTAGGAGGTTGTACATTCTTATCTTTGATTTTGTGTATTGTCTCTCTTTGCTCGGTCATCTTAATCGTAAATCCTACTCTTGTTCGCAGATGTAGAAAAGTTTCTAATTTCTTGGATGCTCGCCTTTTTCCTTATAACATGGCCTCAATCCCAGCTCAAACTTGACACACTTCAACCTCTTTGTCTCCACACCCACATACAACAGATAGTATATCATCAGCTTTCCAAACTTTGAATCATACTCAGCCACACTCATATTACCTTGTTCAAGCTTCACAAATTCTATCTTTTTCGATTACAAATTTATTTTGCAAAGTACATATACTTGATTTGTAAATCTGTTCAAAGGAAAAATTACATATGATCTAAACACTTTCTACTTCCATATGCTAAGGGTTGTTATCTCACCAGTTTTCGACTTCCTCTGTCAGCATGGATGAATCAAAGGCAACTCATGGTCTTATAGACAGGTAACGCGTCCAAAAATATTCTCAGTTTCCAGAAGCTACATTCAAAACCATTACAAATTTTCTACAATACATAAGTTTAACCTCCCAAATGTGTATAGTGGACCAAACCTTAAAAGTGGTCCACTATATACTTTATTAAATTTTTTAATTTAAACTGTTTGATCAGTTTTTTGAAAAGATGGCCATTGAATTATGTGTGTCTATTATAACTTACGACTTACGGTGTACCAACAACAACTAATTTTTTTCTTTATTTCTTCATCATCTACCTTACTGGTCTTCATCATCTTCAACACATATTCATCAACATTCATGAAAAAAATTCAGAAACAACAACACATAATGTAATCACCAAAATTCATATAATTTTCAACATCAACAATTCTTAGACAACAACATCAACAATTCAATTAAACAACAACAGCATCGTCATCAAATTTATACAACATTAACATCATAAATTCTGCACAAATTGAACATCAATTTTTCTTGAGTACTCAATCACATAATTTCAATGCTCAAAGAAAATTTCCAGAAACAAAAAAACAAACTCAAATCCGAATCAAAAACCCAAAAAATATAAGAAGAAGAAGAATAACAACAACAAGAGCCATGGTGAAATTGGTGACTCAAATTCTACATTAAATTCTTCAAATTCCAGTGAAGATCCAGCAGTAGTGTCAAAACAAATTTCATCTTCTAGAAATTACTTGTGGGACCAAAATGAAAACTTGAAATTATTTAGGGGACCATTGGATCAAATAAACTTTTAATTAAACAAAAGGAAAAGATCAATTCCTAAAAATGTGAATTATCTAAATACTTAACATAATCAACATATAAAAAGTTTAAAGTCGTCCTTCAAAAGAAAAAAGGTTTAAAGTCGTGATAATAACATAAAATAAATTCTCCGGTGTCACCTCTCAAAACAAGGGTAAAAATTTAGTTTAAGGATTTCAAATAATTCAAACCACATCATTATTCATATAATTCACAGTGTAAGGATTTCATTATCAATGATATACAAAAGTCACATCAATTTCACAATACATATATCATTCTACTAGTTTAATATCACATAAGTTGAAGAAAATAATTTAGTTTAAAGCATACAACACATTTTAAGCATCACTTACCAATCATCCCGATTAATATCACTAAATAGGGTTCAACAGTTGGTCAATCCATGAATGATGTGGGAAATCAGACATCAACCTTTTGTCACTAATCATCATTATGTCATAACTCGATCAAAATTAATCTCACCCTTACCGCAAAGTAGAGCTTTACCACAAAGTTAATTTTTTAGCACAAAAGCTGGATTGTTGATTTTGGGAACTAGCTCTAAAGTTGCATAAACCCTTACATAAATTGCTGCCAAAAGAGAGTTCTAAAACGCTTGAAAACTATGATTTTTCTATAAATACCCATAACATTGTGGAGCATCATACACACCATTTGTCCTGCACACTTTTGAAACAAAGCTAATGATGACGTGGCTGCGGAGTTCTTGCTACGACAAACCATTACAACAGAGAAGATACTCTGGTAGTGGAAGCATACAAAACTAAGCATAAAAAAAATAGATTAAAAAAATGAGACGTAGTATAAGTTAGTTATAAAGAGGTGTGAAAAAAATCAGCGCGTAATGTTCATTTGAGTTTTTATTTTCATTGTTCTTTATCTTAGTTTTCAAGTTAAGTCACAGAATAATGTTATTACAAGTTCTTCTTGTTTTTTTTCGTGATGTAACTTGTACAGGACTACTCCAAATAGTCGGCGTGAAAAAAAGTTCTGAATTATTAGGCGGAGCCCATGATTTATCCCACAAAGTTTCTGATTCTAAAGCTGGCATTGAATTAGGAAGAATAAGTGGAAGATATCTCTTGCCATCATTTATAATGAGATTTACGCTAGGCCTTGTAGTTTTCTTTGCGCTATTGATATATACATGTCGAAGAAGACATACCTCAATATACGAAAATATTGAAGTTTTTCTTCGTGGAAGTACCTTGATCCCAATCAGGTATTCATACAAAGATATAAAGAAGATGACTAGAAGTTTTAAGGTCAAGTTAGGTGAAGGAGGGTTCGGTTGTGTTTATAAAGGAAAGTTAATTAGTGGTCCATTTGTTGCCATAAAGATGTTGGGTAAGCCTAAGGGTAATGGACAAGATTTTATTAATGAGGTTGCAACTATAGGAAGAATACACCATGCAAATGTGGTGAGACTTATTGGATTTTGTGTTGAGAGATCAAAACGTGCTCTTGTTTATGAATTCATGCCCAACGGCTCTCTTGATAAATACATTTCCTCTAAAGATGATGTTATTAATCTAACTTATAAGAAAATGTATGAGATATCTCTTGGAGTAGCCCGTGGAATTGCTTATTTGCATCAAGGATGTGACATGCAAATCTTGCATTTTGATATAAAACCCCATAACATCCTTCTTGACGAGAACTTTATCCCTAAGGTTTCAGACTTTGGTCTTGCAAAGCTTTATCCTAATGACAATAGTATTGTAACTTTAACTGCAGCAAGAGGAACAATTGGTTATATGGCTCCTGAGTTGTTCTACAAAAATATAGGTGGAGTATCTTACAAGGCTGATGTTTATAGCTTTGGAATGCTTTTGATGGAAATGGCAAGTAAGCGAAGAAATTTAAATCCACATGCGGATCGTTCAAGCCAACTTTTCTTTCCCTTTTGGATTTATAATCAATTGATTGAAGAAAAGGAGATAGAGATGGATGAAATTACTGATGAGGAAAACAGTAATGTGAAGAAAATGTTCATAATTGCGTTATGGTGTATTCAATTAAAACCAAGTGATCGTCCTGCAATGAACAAAGTAATAGAGATGCTCGAAGGAAATATTGAGAATATTGAAATGCCTCCAAAGCCTTCTCTTTATCCAAATGAAATTATTGAGGAAGACCTAGAAGTCGACTCTAATGAAATTGAATCAGACTCAGTAAGTTTTATTAAGGAAGATACAACAGAGCCCTTACTGATGAATTCTGCTTGATGAAAGAGGAAAAATATCTGTCACTAATGTAACATTATTTCATAAAAAATTCATGCTTATGAGTTGTACTATTACAATTTACCATTGGACAAAAATAATCTTATATTAGGAAATAAATAAAGCATGTGAATAGAGCAAGGAGCTAATCCCAATTGCAAGCATAAATAATATAGTGAGGTAAACACCTTGCTTTCAAATCATCAACGACAAAGTTAGAATACTAAGAGTTTTGTTGAAGGATTTTTGATCAAGATACCTTAATAGGCTATTATTAACTACTTACGACAAAATAAACGACTCCAAGAAAGGAAGGAGAAATCGAGTGCACCATGTACTATATTCTTAACTTGGTGGCTTTTCAAAATATGATTATAACATCAATCCACACATATACGAGATTATCTACTTCAAAAATAGTAGCTAAATTGCAAACACAAATTAACTATGAATTAGCTGCCATATTTCTTGCAACATTGATTGGGCCGTAATTTATGTAGAAAAAAATATCCTACCTAAATTGTTGTCAATATGTAGTAAAATATTGTTCAAAATTATGTTTCCTAACTATTTAGCTATGATATTGTCACAACAATTTCAGTAAATCTCTAGCTACATGCCCTTAGAAATTTTGCAGTTATATATCTTTTAGCAATTTAGATTTTTTTTCCTTCAGTAACTCTATAGTATTGCGTATCTTAATAGATATAAAAACAAACCTCGAGATATTGGCTTTCCAAATTTTGACGAAGCTATGGCTCCATCAAAGTATCCAATTCACCTTTAACAATGAGGTCATTGAAAGACCCATCTTCAAACTGCAAAGTAGAAGCAGCATCATTGAAAGTGAGAACGAAACAGAAGAATAATAAAGAGAAGGCGTGGGTGAATGTTCTAGGGGAAAACTATTTCTGTTGTATTGTAATAGTCCTTTTTGATGTTCAAGGGAAACAATTACTCACGAAGGTATTACCTGTGAAACAATTACTCACGAAGGTAAAAAAGATATGTGAGAATTACCATTTTCATTTCTTCGTGAAATTCATTACGTTTGACTTCGGGCAAACAATCAGCAAATAGTAAAATAGTCAAAACCAAATAGCCAAAGAAATGATTAAATTAAACACCGTTGCAAAGTAAGTGTACATCCTTAGCTTCTATTTATACAGCTAAATGTGCCCTTCTTTTCCTAAAGCACAACCCGATAACATGAGGATAAACTAGTTGAAGGCAAAATATTGACTTATATAGACACACCTAAATATTTGCAATGCCAATACACAACAAATAAGTATAATCCACTCTCATGAAAACAGAATACTACCAAAATTACTTAACTATCTATATCTAATTTTCTTCCAAACTTTTTCCTTTCCAACTTTAGGGTTATTTTTGCCAAATCCACTATCAAAATTCACTTTACCCACTTTATTTCAAAATTCAAATTTCAAAAACTCACTTTCCCACCTTTCTTTATTTAATAATAAATTTTTCTCTCTCATCTTTTTTTATTTATAATAATAAATTTTTCTCTCTCATCTTTATTTATTTAATAATTAACTTTTCTCTCACATTTCTTTTTTTAATAATAAACTTTTCTCTCTCAATTTCACTCTCCTCTCTTATCTTTTTCTTACCAACTTTTTTCATTTTCATTTTCTCTCATCATTTTCAGCTCCATTTTCTCTACTAATTTTCAATTCGGTTTTACTAACAAGTTTTGTTTTTTAGAGGAAACTAACAAGTGTTGTTGTTATAGAAGAATATGATTTTGTATTTTATGATAACTCTATTATATAAACATATTAGTAAATAAAATCTATGATTATTTTTATTTATTATCTTTTTTAATATCGTCAATACTAAAAAAAGAACAATATTATAATATATTATGATTAATCATACTTCAATTTTTTCCGCTGTTTTTTTTAAAAAAAATGTATCATTAAAAAACCAGTTGGAGTGTACAATTGTAACACGGGATCCATTTTAGTAACTACAACGAGTTATCAGTTTTAATTAGTATTTTTTTAATATCTATATTTAAACACTGCGACTGCTTAAGTTTTATTAATATTAAAACAAGAACAATATCATAATATACTATGATTAATCATACTTCGATTTTTTCCGTTGTTTTTTTTAAAATGTATCACTAAAAATTCCGTTGGAGTGTACAATTGTAACACGAGACCCATTTTAGTAACTATAACGAGTGATCAGTTTTAATTAGTATTTTTTTAATATCTCTAATTAAACACCGCGATTGCCTAAGTTTTATTAATATATTAATAAAATATATGTGGATGTATGAACTATATATGAATAAAAATATATATATGAGTATATGTTTGTTTTACAGGAACATATTAATATATTCTTATTTCTGAAATTTAATGGGAACTATATATTGATAAAATATATATGAGTATATGGACTATATATTAACAAAAATATATCTCACTATATGTTTTTTTATGGGAATATGTTAGTATATATTTATTTATGAAATGTATTTTCATTTATTATCTTTTTTAATATCGTCAATACTAAAACAATTTTTTTTTTATAATATACTATGATTAATCATCAATTTTTTCCGTTGCTTTTTCTCTAAAATGTATCACTAAAAAACCCGCTGTAGTGTACAATTGTAACACGGGACCTATTTTAGTAACTACAACGAGTTATCAGTTTTAATTAGTATTTTTTAATATCTCTATTTAAACACTGCGACTGCCTAAGTTTTATTAATATATTCATAAAATATATGTGGGTGTATGGACTATATATTAATAAAAATATATATGAGTATATGTTTGTTTTACGGGAATATATTAGTATATTCTTATTTCTGAAATATAATGGGAACTATATATTGATAAAATATATATGAGTGTATGGACTATATATTAACAAAAATATATCTCACTGTATTTTTTTTACGGGAATATGTTAGTATATGTTTATTTATGAAATATATTTTACGATAACAATATTAT
>Ga0315914_1007164_pt1 | contig 15545 bp, 7 predicted proteins | sample MpolenodulesMG_FD_203920 | JGI IMG/M metagenome (GOLD analysis project Ga0315914, IMG submission 203920) | Medicago polymorpha root nodule microbial communities from Los Angeles, California, United States - elongated nodules | ecosystem: Host-associated > Plants > Roots > Nodule | place: USA... | reverse complement strand
CCCCTCCCCTCCCTTCCCCTCCTAAACCCTCAATCCAAACACACCCAGTGTATCATGACTGTATACTTTTTTGAATTGAAAGAAGCACCCAAAAGTGCATATTATGCTGGTAAATGGATCTTAAAGTTGGAATTATGTAAATTTCTCCTGACATTTAATTAGACAACATTTATTGCTTAGTATGAGTAAACATAATTAGATTTTGTTTTGACAAACATAAATAAATTATTTTATCTTAAAAAATCTTTTTTCTATTTACTTGTTAACTTTCAGGATAGACAAACATCAGTGGCTTCATGGTTGGGTTCTCGAGTTCTTCTGTTTTACTTGAGGCTAAGAATTCAAGACATTGTTAAGAAATGTTATCCAACTGTAAGTGTAATTTTTGTCACTGATTTTTTTAATCTTTTTGGATTGATATCGACAGTGCTTGATTCTGTGGCATTGTGCTTTGCAGAAGATCGAAAGGGCAGATGATTGGCTCATAAATGAAATGCTAAGAGCTGTATCCTCTAGTTTACTTCTATAATCTAAATTATTTGTATTGCATCAGGCTTCACATTCTAATATATATAACTCTTTTTGACATCTCCTTTACATATTATTAAGTCTTATGATCCTGGTGTGCCTGTGGTCCTGGAAAGCATCTTTAGCTTTAATCTTTCCATACCTCTTAACTATCTTCTTGAAGATGTCAAAGAAAAGATTTTAATTATACAGGTATTGTAACATGGATATGAAATGTTGTGGGAAAACCAGAAAGATAGAATTAATTGATACTGAATGATAATTCTCTGGTTTAGCTTTATATATGCTGTTTTTTATTTCATTTTGTTAGGGAATGAAAGATCCAATTTCTGACTCCAATGCCACAGTGGCTATGCTTAAAGAGCATTGTGATGGTGTTATAATTAAGGAATTAGATGCTGGTAACTAAAATTTTATATATCCGTTCTATTATTTTATTTTAATAATAAAGTGCCTTATCCTTTGTTTTAAATTTTGATCTTTTTCTTTTGCTTAACATTACAGGCCATTGTCCCCATGATGAAATGCCAGAATCAGTGAATACTATCCTTTGTGATTGGATACAAAGGGTTGAAAGTAACATTTTAGCAGGGTTCCAAGTATAATTTTTTTGACGTCCAGCAACTGTACATAATGATTATAGCAGCAGGGTAAATTATCCAGACTCCATTAACATACTAGTCCACTACTATGCCTTCTTTACAGTTTGTTGATAACTGGATGCTGCACTAATCCTATAAAATTGTAGAATTAGCCTTCTAGTACTTTTAAAAATATTCTATTGGTTTGTGACATAACTTTCCTTCATGTATCTTCTGTTGTTTCCACCTCAAAACCTCTCTTTAATGGAAAGACACAGACTATCATGCACTAATACATTGATAATTTTTCTCATATAAAATAGATTCTATGTTCGTATCATATCTTGATAGATGCTTAAATTACAACAAGGAAAACTGCCCGACTTCATATCTGTAAGTGTGTTTAAGACTACGCACTAGTAACATCTGTAAGTGTGACATTAAATGGGTCCAAATTTTTACATGTACAGAAAGTAACCTTATGCACTAGTAGCTGGCCAACCCAACAAGCAAAGGAGAATAATTCGTGATTTAAAATAACATAGCCTAGCCTTAAAGCAATATTATGAACCTTCACCAATGTCAGATAAATTATTATGCTCAGCATATCTAACTGAATTGTCATTTCTAGATATCAGATTAATATGGATGAAAGACCTTGTGATCCTAAATAAACGAATTTTCAACAATTAAGCTTGTACTGAGAGATATGAATGGGACTGGGTTGATGGTACATATGATGGGTTTCGTGTTGAGACTTGGTCTAAGGGAAGTTGACTCAAGGGTCAGTATAGAGATGGCTTGAGACATAAGTTTGGGGTTTATAGATTTTACACGGAGGGTGTTTATGCTGGTGAATGGTTGAACAGACAGAGTCGTAGTTCACTTCCGGTGTTCATACTTGTGATAATGGTAGTAGATTTGATGGAGAGTTCAAGTGGGGGTGTTAAGCATGGACTTAGCCACTATCATTTTAGGTATATTTTTCGAATCATTGAATTATATATTTGTATTCATTCATAGGACTGTTTTTACAGTTAATATGTTTGCATTTTGTTAATTACATTTCTTTATAGTGTTGTATAATCAATAATGTATTCATTGGTGGTGTGGTGTTTAGGAAGAGGGACCAATAAAAAAAAGAATATAAAACACGCTTTCCTTGACCAAATGGAATTTTTTTTCTTTCTGAAATTTTTTCTTTGCTGTTTTAATCAATGGTTGAATATATATATGGATGCATAAAGGGAAATGATAAACATGAACTCAGTGAATCATTCTTTGGATGGAAGATGTTTTACCAATTCCCAGCTGGCTGGTGGGTTTTGACACATGTTGAGGGCTTGTATGTTTTGTTTGTTAAGAATATAGCATATACAGATGAATTACCAAGGTGTAGAGAAACGGAAATATTCTTCAAAAGTGTATATAGCATAATATTGTAGAGCAATATGGTCCTAAGGATGGGTTTAGATTCAAAGGTACTTTATGCCTTTTTAAGCTAGTCTCAAAGCACAAATGCTCTTCTAAATTCCTTGCTAGAGGCTAAGTCTATGACCTTGGACTTTAACCTCTGGAGCACATAACAACTCAGAACGTTGTGCTGTTATGCAATTTGATTTTAATTTACTTGCAGCTAATTTAAGTTTGGTTACTTTTTCGTTCTCTCTTTAATTAATATACTTAATGTGGACTGGTAAAAACAAGATGATAAATAACTTGTTGACCATAAGCAAGAATCCATATTGCAGAATAATACAAGTTTCTGTTTCTGAATTGATATGGTTCAGTTTGATAAGATCTTTAAAGCTACAAATACAATCATGGTTATTATATTTGAAAAACAATCTGAAAAATGCAAATATCTAAATGAGGAATTGACGATGATTTGGCAAAAAGTTCTCATAGAAGACATGATTATGTGTGAATTTCGTTTATAATTTTTTTTCAAAGAATATACAACTTTTACAATAATTTTTAACTAAAATTAAAATGTGTTCACCCCCTTAATCCGGGTCTTAGTTACACTACTAATACAAGCATCAAAATATTTGTTAGCACTACCTTCACCAACATCAAAACTATAAATATCAGGTAATTTCCCCTTCGATTTAACCCCTTCAAGCATTGACACAACTTTTCTCATTGAAGGTCTATCAGCTGGATTTCTGCTTGTGCAAAGCAATGCAATTTTAAGCATTTGTACCATTTCTTCCCTCACAGAACTGCACTCTGCCCCTTCATTCTTGTACAATATGCCTTCAATTCCATCTTTGCTCTTCATTTTGGACTTAACCCAATCCACAATGTTTTCCCCTTCATCAAATTCTTGATCCACAGAGCGTTTTCCACTTAAAATTTCCATTAACACCACTCCATAGCTATAAATATCAATCTTCTCATTAACTTGGAGGGTATCAACATATTCTGTAAAAAAAAAAAAACTTTTTATTATAGTTGTAGTATTTTGATACACATCTTTATTCTTTTTTACTTCTTTATCTTTTACGACTTATACACATCACATTACCATGCGGTAACGAAATAAGAACAAACACAAACTATACTAACATTAAAAATTATTTCACTCATTTTACTTCAATGGATATTAACTATAATTCAAACTAAAGTACTGCCTCACTCATTCTAGACATCTACATGTAACAGAAAAAAATAATAAAGAATAAAAATAAAAACAAGATTGTGGTGCTGACCTGGAGCAATGTAACCATACGTTCCGGCAAGATCAGACATAGGCTCATCAGATCGAATCAACCTAGCAAGTTCAAAATCAGCCACTCTAACTTCCATATCACCATCCAGTAAAATATTACTAGGTTTAAGATCTCGATGCACAATTGGTGGAGCACAATCATGATGTAAATAACATATAGCTTGTGCCACACCAAGTGCTATCTTATACCTAGTTGACCAATCAAACACATTTACCATATTATCCTTTGGATGCAAAAACTCATCAAGGTTCCCATTTGGCATATACTCATAAAGCAACATTGTACTTTTCTTGTTAATGCAACAACCCAACAATCTCAAAATGTTTCTGTGTCTTACGTCCCTTAATACCTCTAATTCAGCTAAAACTTCTCCCCTCCGTCGGATTAACACGTTTGGTTTCAAAGATAGCTTTTTAACGGCTATGATTTCTCCACTTTGGTTTTCCGCTTTATACACCGTTCCACCTGATCCACTTCCGATTTTGTTATCAGAAATGGACGCGAAATTTACAATTTCCTCCGCCGTGAAATTTAACTCCCGCCAAAACCACGTTAACTCCCGCCGTTCGATTTTACGGTCAGCTTCGTTACCGTGAAATGGATGAAAACGATGAATCAATTGAAGAACAAGGAAAATTATGAGTGCAGTTCCGAACGCGCCTATCCAAATGGTGAATCCAATATCAGCTTCGTTTTCATCGGCGGCGGCGGTGTTGGCGGTGCAGAGTTTGGATAAGGGGAGGCCGCAGAGGTTTTGGTTGCCGGTGTAGGATGATTGATTAAGGTGAGGGAAGATACCGGAGGACGGAATTGGACCAGTGAGGTTGTTGTAGCTGACATTCAAATTCTCCAGATTGATGCAATTGGTTATGCTTGAAGGAATTGGACCGGTGAGGTCGTTTTGTGAGAGATCGATGTCGGAGATTGAAGGAATCGTGGAGATTTCATCAGGTATGATTCCTGTCAGATAGTTTTTACTGAGATTCAACTGAATTAGTTTTTTACAATCACCGATGTTCCTTGGAATGGTTCCGTTGATTGAATTTCCTTGTAATTCGATCCGGTAAATTTGTTGGCAACCAATGAAATTTGGAATTCGACCGGTGATTTTGGAAAATGAAGCTGAGAAAATTTGTAGGTTAGTTGAATTCCAAAGGTTGCTAGGTAATTCACTTTCAAATGAGTTTCCTGAGATGTTTAGGTATTGTAGGTTTCCTAATTTTTGTGGAATTTTGCCATTGAAATTGTTGTTGCTTAAATCTAGGTAGGTTAAATTTGGAACCAGTGTAAGGGTTTGTGGAATTGACCCGTTGAGTTTGTTGTTTTGGATTCGAACCCTAGTGAGTGAGGTGCAGTTGTTGAGTGACGATGGAAGACTATTGGTGAAGTTGTTGCTGGAGAGAATGAATTTTACAAGATTGTTTCCTTTGCAAATGTTGATAGGGATCGAACCTTGAAGTGAGTTTGTGGAAACATCAAGTAATTTTAGTAACCCATTGGAACCGAGTTTTGGTGGTAGTGTACCTCTGAGTGAGTTGTTGAAAACTTGGAAAGTGTTAAGTTTTGAGAGTTCACTAATTTCTTGTGGAATTTCACCTCTTAGTTTGTTATCCATCAGATGCAACAATGTTAGTTCCTTTAACATTGTTATTTCTGATGGAATTGAACCCGTGAGTTTATTTTCTGATAAATCAATGGCTTTTAGGGATTTCAACTTGCCTATGCTTGATGGGATTTCACCGCTTAAGTGATTCTTGAAAAGAAGCAGTGTTTCAAGCATGGATAAGTTACCTAGTTCAGGAATCACCTGACCAGAAATGTTGGCACCTGCAATATCCAAGTACTTGAGATTAGACAACATTGTTAATTCCACTGGTATTGTTCCTGAGTACGAGTTGTATCCGATTTCCAAGCGCTGTAACTCTGATAATAAGCCTAGTTGAGATGGTAGTGAACCTTCCAATGCATTACCAGCTAAATCTAGAAATTTGAGTCTTTTGAAAGTTCCATAGCTTGGAGGGATTTTTCCATTGAAGTAGCTTCCACCGAGGTTAAGGTGTTCTAGAAAGGGTAGCCTGATAAGTTCTTCGGGGAGAGGGCCTGTGAAACTGTTACTGTGAGCATTGAAGATTCTTAAGAATCTAAGCTTTGAAATTCCAGGTGGGAAAGTTGAGTTGAAAGAGTTATGGCTAATGTCTAGTGTTCTAAGTTCAGTGAGTTGGAAAATTGCTGTTTGAAAAGTTCCATTGAAGTCATTTCCACTTATGTTCAAGTGGATTAAGGTTGTTAAGTAATGGATTTGGGGTGAGATTATGCCTGAAAGTTTGAGGTTAGAGAGGTTTAGTGAAATGATTTGTGTTGTTTTTAGGTGGCAAGTGATGCCTCTCCAAGAACACCAAATTGGGTCTTGGTGGTTACTGGAAGGATTTTTCCAGTCAGTGAGATGATTTAGAGGGTCAATTAGGGAGGATTTTATTGAGAGGAGGGTGATGAGTTGAAAGGGAAGAGTTGTGACAGCGGGAACTAATGGTAGTGTTTGGGAAAAAATTGACAATGTGATTAGAAAGAAAAGAAAAGGTTTCATTGTTTTGGAGCAATGATTTTGTTGTTGAATCAGTCTTGATCAATGCATCTCAGGACGAACAGTGTGTTTCAGTTTTAGAGGAGGATTGGTGTGCAGATTGAGCAATTTCTTGGCAGAACAGGGTTCACTTGTTACAGCAGCATTATCTGTGCAGAGTTGTGTTGCCTGGTGTCTTTTGTTATTTAATCATCAGTGTCAGTAGGCTTGCGATAATTGTTTTGCAGGTGGCTTTTAGGTGACCAGGCTTTCTTATGTTGAAGGACCTGATTGTTTCATATATTGAATTGTGGTGGTGCTAGCATATGCTTGTACTTGATTTTTAGGTTTTTGTAGCTTTGGCGTTGCTTGGTTTTGGATGTAGTCGTGTTATATCTTCAGTGTTTTTTGAAGGAATATCTTCAGTGTTGCTTGGTTAATGCAGCACAAGTTTTATAAAGAAGGTTGAGAAATAAGAGTTTTGATCATATTTATAACTAGCGTAAAGTTACATTAATTTTTCTCTGTGAAAATTTGAAAATGCCTCCCATTTTTTCCCAGGAAGCATAATCTTACTTCTCACTCAAGTAAGTGTATTAATAAGGAAGGTGAATAAATTCCCTTCAAAAAAGAGGTTAAAGGGTAAGAAGAGTTTGATGAGGAAGGTAATCACTTTTTTGTTGGTGGACATGAATGAATGAATGAATGACAGTAAAGGCTTCGTTTGAGTCAGTCTTAGTAATTTTTCTAACGCTTCCATGTTTTCTTTGTAAAAATGTCAAAATGCCTCCCATTTTTCCCCAGGAAGCATAATTTTTCTTCACTCAAATAAGTGTACTAATTAGGAAGGTGAATAAATTCCCTTAAAAAGAAAAAAAAGGTGTAAAACTAACATCTGATTTTTAAATAAGAGGTGCATAGATTCTTTAAAAAAAAGAAAAAAGAAGAGGTGCATAAGTATTTCATCTTTTGTTTTTTAGAAATGTCACCATTGTTTTACACCTCTTACTATGCATTCATTGTTATTTGTAATTTGTTGGAACACTAGTTAAATCAAGTGAAAAGTTGGATAGAAAAAACACTATGTAAGAATTAGTGTGTGGTATTTATCATTTTCAAGTGACAAATAAATGTCCCACATTGGTGAGCCACACCAACTAGCAAGTGTTGGTATTTATATATCACGCGCGTGACAACGACACCGCCGTCCGGCCGGTCGAGCCGGGCTTGGGTCAAAAGATATATATTTTTTTGTCACTTGAAAATGATAAATTAATTAATTAATTAATCATTATCCGAAAGCGTAACAAATCTGATTCGATCCAAAACACGTAACAAATCCGATCCAATCTGCAAGCGCGTATCCAGAAAATTCCGGATATATCCAACTAAGAACATAAACACGTTAGCTTAAGGATTAAGCTGACTTAATCCTTAAGTCACTTGTTTTTTGTTACGAACTCTGCCTATAAAAGGAGAGCTCCCTCCACTCATTCTTTATACCGAAATTCACAGTTAATGATTCTTGTGTTTTTCCTCTCTTCTCCCTCCTTCGACTTGTGTTGACGAGTCCTTCTTCTGCTTCTACTCCTTCCTGTCCCTTCAGTTTCGATAAGAGGTTACAGTACCATATTGAGTGGTCATATTGAGTGGTTTTAATCGAACGATTAAGCCATATTTTTGAGGTGTATATTCTCGAACAATTACATATTGTGCAGTACGTAATTGAATAGTGATCTGAGCTGTTTTATCCTGGAGATGACGCGGTTGTTAGTCTACCTTACACAAACTTGGGTAGTGCCGCGAAACGTTTTAGAGAGAGCGACCTGGTCGTGATTTAACCCATTAATTTCTTTGGTAGTAGTCTCTGATTTTTTTAAAAACGAAAACAACATAATCTCATGTGTCTTAACATTTAGTGGTTTCCTTTTTAAAATAAAAGATGTTACGACACATGAAATGACGAATATTATCGAATGCATATTAACTGTTAGATCAACTTTTGTTTATAATTACCTTTTATTTTTATTTATTATGCAAATAGAAAAACACTGCACCGGTACAAAAATCTCAAAATGCACAGGTTTCAAACAAAGGTTGACAAAGAAACGAAGGAGCCTTAATCATTTTTATAGAACTTGCATAAAGTTACATTAATTTTTCTTTGTGAAAATTTGAAAATGCCTCCCATTTTTTCCCAGGAAGCATAATCTTACTTCTCACTCAAGTAAGTGTATTAACAAGGAAGGTGAATAAATTCCATGCCTGGTGGATTTTTGGGTGGTGGACATGAATCACAGGGAGTCAGTCTTGATCAATGCAGCAAAGATTTCAAAAGAAGTCTGAGAAAGAAACCAAGAGTCTTAATAATTGTTTTAAAACATGTATAAAGTTACATAAATTTTACTTTGTAAAAGTGTCAAAATGCGTCCTATTTTTTCCCCAGGAAGCATAATCTTTCTTCATTCAAGTAGGTGTGTTAATAAGGAAGGTGGATAAATTCTCTTAAAAAAAGGAAGGTGTATAAAGTAGCATATCTGATTTTTAAAGAGTGGGTAAATGTATCATCATTGTCTGTACAAATATCACAATTGCTGTACTCCTCTTATTTTAAAAACACCCATTCAATTTTAACAGTAATGATTTTTTTTTTATTTAAAAATAACCCACCATTTTACCCCAACCCACTTTTTAAAAATCAACGCATTTTCTTTTCCTTTAATATATACTATTCTTTAATTGGTTCCTCTATTTTATGCAAATATATATTTCGTCTTATATATTTGTGTTTTATTTTCTTCTCTCTTGTCCTTTATGATGGTATTTTGGGGATTCGGCTCTATCTTTATTCTTTCAATAGTCCTTGGGTACATCATGGAGATTACCTTGTGTCTTAAACAAAAAGTGTGGACCGCAGATGGTTAATACCAAAATGTCTGCAAAATTCCATGTATGGAATACAGTGTACAAATGATTCATCTATAAAATTTAATGACAAGACTTTAGGACAAATCTTGGGTGATCATTAGACCCTTTGGACATATTGTATTGGATATGCAAGAAAAATAACCTTACCTATTTTCTAAAAAATATTAATTAAAACCAGATGAGTTTTTATAATTGATTTTAACAAATTGGTTGAGTTTTTAAAATAGTCATCAGGTTTATTTGGAAGACTAGTTGTCCTTATCTAGATTGGTGTGACCTATTAACCTGTTGTGGTAGTATTTTTATCCCGGTGATTCTGAACGATGAATGGACTATTAAAGAAATCTTTTAAGTTTCTGCAGTGTCGGTTTTTCAATCTCAATGTATTATTTTCTATGAATGATGAGTCCTTATATCCTTATTTGAAGTGGAGCTAACATCTTCTTATGCTAAGTGGTGTTTTGCATTGCTTTTGTGCTGATAAGGGTGGCCCATGTATGTTACTATTCTGCTGCCTCAAAAATTGAAGAGTGTCAAGTATCATGGAGTTTATGTTTATCTTGGTTGCAATGAATTCATATGGGATCTGGTTTATAGGTTGGATTCTGTATTAGATATCCTAACAAGGGTGCAAGCTTAATTTTCTTATCATGTGCAAATTTGCACATGATAGAAAAACTCTTTTATCATTTAAGGTGTTTGTTTTGCTGCTGTTGGTTTTAGGTTAGGTTTAGTTTGTTGGGAGTTGTATCGTTGTATTATTAGCACCACATGGGAGTCTGTTTGATTATGAACTGTTGTAATCTTATTTTACTCCAGACCCTTGTTAAAAGCTGGGCAGAGGTGGCATGCAATCATGATGCAGTTGGGCACTATTAAGCGGGCTCAGGTACATGTATCAAATTACGTTAAAGTGTTCTATTCAACCCAATAATCTATACTTTTTTTAAAGGTGTTTAAAATTGAACCAACTCAATAGAAAAACCGAAAATCAAATCAATCAATTCTGAAATCTTGTTTAAAATAAGTGTTTAAAATTAATAGTGCACGACAATTAATCTTGGTCGTTTCCCGAGGGTTTCTGATTTAAAATTAATCAAATTAAGAACAATGTAAACAAAAAGAAAACATATATTTTTTTGGTTTTTGTTTGGAGAGAAAGAACTGGTTCCTCTGTTTATACAAATATGTATTTTCTTTATTTATTTTAATCTTTTTTCCTTTATGATGGTATTTTGGGGATTCGACACTATCTTTATTCTTTCAACATTCTTTGGGTCCAGCATGGAGAAGTGAGAACCTTTGTCACAAACAAATATTTTAATTTGGTTAATACCAATATCTCTGCAAAATTCCATTCAATGAATGCAGCGTACAAGTCATTCATCTATAGAATTTAATGACAAGACTTTGGGACAAATTTTGTATGATCATTTGACCCAAATCACTTGCACTTGCACACCCTTAAACTGGAAAATTATACCCGTTAACCTACTTGTATATTTTGCATTCACTCAACATCAGTGCTCTCGTGGGCATTACATCTCCTTTATGTTGACTCCCTTATAATCCTTCACACTTTCTTTTAATGTTTTTTTTTTGAAAGAACACTTTCTTTTAATGTTATTTATTAATTAAAACCTGCATATTTTTTTGTGTTGTTTGTCAAAATTTTCTTTATTTTACAATAATATTGTATTTATTTGAGTAAATACTCAAACTGGTCTCTAACATGTTCAATTTTTATTAACAGAAAATTTTGATTTAGTTAATTTTATTAATCTAAATCAATTATGTATAAAAGTGAAGATGAATGTCATTGTTAGCGAGAAATTTCTTGTAGATTCCATATTTTTTCTTACAATACTTTCTTTTAGAAGTTTGTTTATATAGACATTGGGGTACCCACATTAAATTATATTGAGTTTGTCTAACATGTGCAACATTGCACATGTTAAAACAACTAATAGTAAGTTTTTCTTGAAAAACAATAATCATTTATTCAAAAAAATTATATTCGGTGCATGAAAAGTAAGCATACCGTATATAAAAATTATTGCATTAATATGTAAACATTAAATATTATTTTGTTTTAAAATATCCGAAACGATGATTCAACTTTGAACATAAAGTATTATTTTATTTGATGAGAAAAAGTAAGTATGGTAGAATCATAAATAATGAATTAAATGAAAATATAAACATTTTTTTTTTGTTAAGTAGAAAATATAAACATTAAATTGGATGTATATTTTTTAGTCAATAGTATGTATAGTTGACTGTACTTTAAATATTATGATATATATATTGTGATAAACATTATGGTGTGTGTGTATATGTTTATATATTTAATTTTTAAAAATATTATATATTTATAAAAAAAAAAAGTTATTTGAAACTAAGACTAAGGTCCTATTTGGATAAACAAATTATTTTACACCTCACAACAAAAAAGCTTATCATATAAATTCTTATGAAAAAGTTGTTTCTACAACACAAGGTAAAATACAGTTGACCTATTTTTGTATAGTCTATAAGTTATTTTCTTAAGCCATATATCTTTAGAAGCTTATGGAAATAAGCTTAAAACAACATACGAACTATATGCCTTTAAAATTATTTTCTTAAGCTATATATCTTTAGAAGCTTATGGAAATAAGCTTAAAACAACATACGAACAATATGCCTTTCAACTTGATCATGAATAAACAAAAACAAATAAATCAAAACAGACCATTATTGACACCTAAGACTTTTCTTTTATTTTAGTCAACAATATATCTTTTTACTTGAATCTTTATTAGTTAAATGGATTAAATATATATAAAAAAATGTCTTAAATTTAATTTTACGAGTCAACAATATGACTAAGTTGTGTATGGTAAAAAAACTGGACCAAAAAGACACTTTCTCAAAAGTGGCTAAAACTGAGTTTCCTATATTTTACGATGACTATTCGAAAATAAACAATATTGTTTATATAAATGTTAGGTTTGAAGGTACTTTTGCCTTCAACCATTTAGGAGAATTCTGGTTTACCTTTTTATATATATATTTTTTTTTTGAGATTTCAATCTTGTAATTTAAAGGTTCTTTCATGACATCTGACTGTACAAAACAAATGATGTGGTAGATGGTAAACTAGAACCACTTAAATGGCAAGGGGCAAAATTACTTTTAATCGCAAAATATGATGCTTTAAAGGTCTTAAAGTGAAATCTTTAGACTACAAGGTTGTAATAATCTTTAGACTACAAGGTTGTAATAATTTTTAAACAATAAATTACATGGGAGTAAGCCGTAATTCTCTCAAATGACACGGAGCAAAGTACATTTAACCCTAAAAGTTGTTTATATTACACTTGAAGCGCTAACTAAGTGGTAAAAGTTTCGCTTTGTAACTTAAGAATACATAGTTCAAAACCTTTTAGGGATGGTTGTAAAATGTCAATTAGATACTCTTTAATCAATAAAAAATTTCTCCTTCCCCAATTGATTTTTTTGAGAAAAAAAGTTATTTATGTTGAATGATATAAATACTAAAAAAAATTGTATGTATTCTTTAAGGGTGTACAATGTACATTGAATTATTCAACATTCATAATTGATAGAACTTGATGAGTTTTATTCGTAGATCCTGGAAAATGTTATCACAAACCTCTCTCGGGATGGTTGGTTGGAGAAGGATGGTAGGAGGTGGTGAAACTGATATAGGTTGAGGAGCAAGAGGTGTGGGTAAGTCTTGGTTAATTTGCTAGGTTGAGGATGAAGGTGTGTCTGGGTTTCGGTCAATAATGGTAACATGTATACCCTCATCATCTGAATCAGATAATACCAAGTTATCAGATGTATTAACAGAGGTTGGGTTTATGACAGGTTCAAGGACAGACTCAAGAATGGTTTCTGCTTGTCTATTAAAGGAAGATGTATAATCATGATGATTAACATTACCCGACTTAGCGGCATTTACGGGTTGAACAATGGAGGGTTGGTCATGTGATTCAACCTGTTCAGATGAGGTTGTATCAGAGTGTGAATCTAAGGGTGAGTCTGGTTTGAAAAGGGGATGAACTATCATAGTAGTGCATAGTTCAGGCGCATTTTCTGGTTGGGGTTGAGGTTGTTGTTGATTTTCTGAAACATCAATATCAGGAGTTGTTTCAGAGGCTGTTTGTAGTTCAGTCTGAGGTGGGATGGATGATGATGATGTTCTAGATGCATCAGCCTTAGCATTTTGTGCTAGTTTAGAGAAAACCTCATCTCTTCTTCTGGTTAGCTCATCTATCCTAGCATTTACATCAAAGTGTTCTAGAGGGATATTAGAAACTCCCTCAATTGTCTCACTAAGTTGGTAAACTCTAAGTGAAGCCTCTAGCTAGTTTTTTATGATGTTGGCTCGTTATCAATTTTGGTGTTTTACGTTTAGCATGATTATTTAGTTGATAGTTTGTTTATTTAATTGATAGTTGCATCTTAGAATATTTTAAAGCATTCAAGCTTACGTGTGTCTCAACCTTTCCATTTCTTCGCATATCACCTGTCAAAAACCCATGTTTTACTGCATGAATCGATCCATACATATCTGAATCGTATCACAAAAGTTTCTGACTTTGCGTGAATCGATTCATGACATGTGTGAATCGATGTACTCTGACTTAACTCAAAAATGCATGAATCGTATCACCATATGCCTCTGACTTATCGTGAATCGATTCACATTGTTTTGAATCATATCAACATTCATCTTGGGGAGTTTGAATCGATTCAATAATCATTTGACACACATCAATCTTCATGACATTTTCACTTGTCCAGTTTTGTCATTTTGTGGTCTGAATCGATTCACTCACTTAGTGAATCGATTCATTCAGCTGTTTTAGTTCGAAAATTGGTACTTCATCACCTTTACTATATAAACTCTCCTCCTCGTAACTCTAAAACTATTGAATCATTTGCAATTATTCTCTCTAGGTCTCAAAAACTCATTGCACATAAATTCTTCAAGATTAAACACTTTTTCTTAGAATCATTTTGTACATTGAGTCACATTGATTTGCTAGGGTGCTAGTAGGGATTGTAAGTTGGTTCTTTCAAGAAGATTAATTGGGCTTAATCAAGGCTTCAAAGTGAAGTGAATAATCTCATTCCACCTCCAAAGGTCTTGGGGGTCTTTCTAACCGCTCTTGAAGTCGAAGGGGGTTCGTTTACCGGACGTAGCATCGAAGGATTGAGTGAAGAGTTTGAAGGGGTGCACAGGTAATAAAGGATTCGAAGATTCAAGGAGCACTAAATTCAAAGGTTATTTGAAGTTTGGGGGAGTGTTTGCATAGGGGTTGAATAATTAGGTTTAATTTCAAGGAACTCTTGTAAACACATTTGTATTCAATATTGTTACTTAGTGGATGGCCTTGGTGAAGGTGTACTTCATCAAGAAGAGTAGACGTAGCTCCTGCGAGGACGAGAAACAGGGAACTACTATAAAATATCGGTGTTATCTCTCTTCCCTGTCCTCTTTACTTTTCATTATTGCATGTGATTAATTGAATAGTGTTAGGATAATTGCTAGTGTTGATATAAGTTGTTTTTCATCAAAAGTTAATCTATTTCGTTGAATTAAGTTTAATAATTTAGCTAAGATCAATTCTTCAATACCATATGCATTGTGTTTTCAATTGATAGCTTGGTATTATTGCTCATATAGGTTTGGTATTGAAATTGTCTAAAGTTTTGTAAAATGTTTAAGCCACATTAAAGTTTGATTGTTAATGAGATTCGTATTGTGAACCGCTCAATTTTATATTGAATCTTATTACACATAGGTTTATCTTTTTGGTTATTGTTGTGATTGTTCGCGCACGATTCCAATAGTCGATTTCGTCAAAATTCTTTATATCAGACTCCGGAATCCCCCCCTAGCTTACAATCTTATTGGCCATATAGACCAACACTAAGTGGTTCGACAACTGTAGGTTCAGACTCGTTGATAACATCATCAGGCTTAGGTTGAGGTTTGGTAGATGGTGTGGGGGGCAAAACTTATTGTAGATTAGCATAAACTGGGCTAAGTGGTATGTCATCTAAATGGAAAGAGTTGTGTGAGGGTGAACATGAAAGTGGCTCAAGATCTATAGAATCTGAGAGAGTATTGACATTACCTGATGTCGAAATACCAGCATCTGAGGCAGCAGCCTCCGAATATCCTTGCTCTCTCTT
>Ga0315914_1007163_pt1 | contig 15546 bp, 10 predicted proteins | sample MpolenodulesMG_FD_203920 | JGI IMG/M metagenome (GOLD analysis project Ga0315914, IMG submission 203920) | Medicago polymorpha root nodule microbial communities from Los Angeles, California, United States - elongated nodules | ecosystem: Host-associated > Plants > Roots > Nodule | place: USA... | reverse complement strand
CTAATGGTGTCATTCCTAATCCTATCATGTCTAGTCTTACCACTCATCCAGCGCAACATCCTCATCTCTGCTACACTTACTTGATTCTCGTGTTGACTCTTAACCGCCCAACACTCCGTACCATACAACAACGCCGGTCTGACTGCTGGCCGATAGAACTTTCCTTTCAACTTATGTGGTACTTTCTTATCGCACAAAACCCCTGAGGCTCTTCTCCATTTCAACCACCCACCCCCACCCCCCAAAAAAAGAAATGATCACTACCCCCAAAGCCTGGCTAAACTAGAATAGCCATGAAATCACTATGATGGATAAACTAGAGCCACAGCTCCTCAGAAGAAAGATATTCAATCCCTCCTCATACTAATCATTCCCTCGTGCTACCTCCCCATATATTCCTTCCACTACTAACTAACTGCCAGCTAGGCAGCCCCCTTAGTCCCTTCTCTCCTCTCTTCTTCCAACGTTCATACACCCTCCAAATAATGGGCCTCTCACTCATTTACTTGAGCCCATTAACACATCCTCAGCCCTACCATGTAACCTAATAATTTCTATCTACCAAATTAACATGACAATGGGGAGAACTGCATATTTATTATTAATCAATATTTTTATAACATAAAATATCTTGGCTCCCTAAATTCAGGATTCAAAAAATTTAGAGGAGAAATAAAAAATGTAGCCAGACTTAAATCTTTAAGAACAAATACAAATATAACAAGTGAGATGGTTTATCTGACCATGAGATATCTGACCAGTGCTTAGTTAAAAAAAAAATTAAAAATGCTGAGCAATAGTTATCATAACAAAAAATTGGACATGCAGCAGTTAGAAAGTAAACAGACAGCTCTGTTACTGGATAAAGACAACAAAAGCTTGTAGCTGAAATCGTGTTTGGAAAAGAATTTTTGAGTTGTCCAGTTGTAGCCATCTTAAAACTAATTATCATTATATCAACAATTGAAAGAAATGTTAGCAGTTGCATGACATGGTTTCTAATTACCTTCTTGGATTTTGCTGAACCAGCAAAATTTGCTGCTTTCCCAATTATGTTTGAAATTTTTTTGGTTGAGTCCTTCCCTGGTGGATGGTTTTCCTCAGGCTTGTCGAAAGGGTAATTTATAGTCTTTCCAGGTGTTTCCTTCAATGTTTTCCTCTTATGCCGCTTGAAGTGAACCAACTTCAATAAAGTATCTTCTCTCCTATCCTGATGAATGCATGTATCTAATATCAGTTAACCATGGCATTTGAGATTATGCTTTAGTACCAAATGTTAATCAAGGTTGAAAATAGAGTGTACCCATTGATGTGGCATAACTCCCAGGATTGATTCTCTGAATTCCCTGCATTCAAACTATAATTTCACATGTCACAGGAAGCTATCTTTTGGTATAAACATATACAAAGGTTTCACAATAATATTAAATGGGTTTGTCTAACATGTGCAACATTGCACATGTTAAAACAACTAATAGTAGTAACTTTTTCTTGGAAAACAACAATTATTTATTCAAAAGCTTTATATTTAATATTAAATGTATAAATTCCAATACAAAATTTCTATTTTGAACTTCATAACATGTGCAAATTTGCACATGATAGAAAAACCCATATTAAACTTGACTGAAACACTCCTTTATGTGCACATGCTGCTATTTCCACACACAAGGGAAGGAGTTGACCAAGTTACTCAAGTAGATTTGGATGAGTACTGTTATACTAGAGTTCTCATAGTAAACTCCATATTAACAAACAAATATTTGTTTTAGTGATTGATCATTTGAAGAGAAAAGGTGAATAACATTAAGATATGACTAGGAATCTAGTCTACGGTATTACTTAAGATTGATGAGGAAAGGAATGGAAAAAGTAATAAATCTGAAATTATGGTATTACTTACATATAACAAAACCAGAACATTGAGCTAAAGGGGAGAACATTAAAATCAACATGCAAATTTCTAGATTAGAATAAAATGGATGTATGAAAAAGAAAAGCAATGATTTCCCTACTTAAAAAGGATGGAATGGTATTTTATGCCACTCCAATTTACCATATTCCATCAATTCATTATACCATTGGGAATTTAGGATTAAATTGAACAGCTATAGCTAAGTACCTCTCCAGGTTGACGTCTATTCAAAGCATGAACATCAAGTTTGTAGTTATGCTGTGGAATTAACTGTGATGCGTCTGAAGAAGCTGCTGCTTCGATGTTCTAAACAATTAAATCACAATACTAGCAATTAGAAAAGAAAAAGGATAAGGATACACAAGATCATTTAACAAAATAAATGTCGGACTAGCGTAAATCACATATTCAATCAAACTGGACCGCTATGTTGACTGTAAAACATCTATCTGGTACTACCACCCAAAGACAGAAAAGACTAAAGTTTATGCTGGTTGGGAGGTGGTTCCATTTGTTTGATGGAATTTCTTTTCAAAAAATACATATTTGTGCACCAGTGCGTTAAAATCCAAGTGCAGATGCTTACAACAAGACTCCAATATCTTCAAAGGTATAATTTATAATCTATTATTGACATTTAGGCTCTAACTCATTATGTTCTTAACTTTGTGAGCTTAACTATATAACTTTTCTTCAGTTTTCATGTTTGTTGCAGGACAAAACATACTGTCTAGAACTAAGTTGCTACCCCCTAAATAAAGTTATGTACAGAGAGGGAGGACAGAGAAAGTTCACTTAATCACCTAATGAATTTCCAGATAGAAAAGACAGCTCTTTTAAAAAACAAGAAAATGCATTTTTAAATTAAAAAATAATAATTGTTTCATATTTGCATGTTGACAACACCCAAATAATAGAGCGCACTGAAGACAAAAAAAAGAACACCACCTCAGTTTTTCTGCTCCATCGTTCTACACCTGATCGACCAGCAAATGCATAAAATGCAAAATGGCGTAAATCCACAGTTCCGGTGTTTTCAGCAGCCTATCCAGAAAAAGGAACACAATAAACTGTTAAAGTCTTCAACCTTAAAATGGGAAGAAAACTAAAATCACCTGATACATTTTTTTGTAAAAAGAAAAATCTAAACAAAACGAGTGAAACTGTCTCCTGTTTATTAGCTACCTGATCATGAAGGTCCAGATTTATAGACTACTTACTGCAAGGTGCACAGATTTTATTTATTGGCTTTATCATGCCAAGACATGGTGAACTTTTATATTATCTATTTATATCAAAATAGGAATTTGAATTGACTGTTTAGGAGCATAAAATAAGGTCAACCTTGAAGACCCAAAATTAAAGTGAAGTAAATAAAGCAAATAGTGTCTCAAAGTTTAACCCAAAATTAGCATGCTACAGATAGTAAAAAAATGGGCATAAAATTAAGCATCAACTAGAAACGTATCTATACCTCCTTTTCAGTAGCACTTCTTCGATGCTGCTCAGCAAATCTAGCTCCCATTCCCATTTCTTCAAAAGGGTCCATAAAAATCTGAAAATGGAAAGCAATCAACATAAGCCAACAGAACCATCAGATTAGAAGATAATGCCAATAATTCCAAAGATAAACAATTCCAAAATCATTACCATAGAAAGAATCAAATAACAAATAAAAATTTCTGAAACTCGAGAAGCAGCAGCAAACCCTCACATTACTATCATACTTTATCAAATAAAATTACTCAGGAACATTCATTTTCATCACTTCCAAGAAAACAAGATAGCCAGAATCTTATGCCACTCATGAAGTTGAGAGTTTTCGCTTTCATAAAAGATGGTAAACACCGTCCACATTAAATTCTGAGTTTTTCCATCAGCAGATAGAACACAGACACACATAGTCTGCTAAAAAGAATAACAAACCAGAAAACAAGAAGGAAAGTGACACATACATGAGGCTGCATTTCCATTCTCCCACCAACAATGATCAATCCTGTATCTCCATGCTTGAGAGTATAATTGCTTATAGATATTGAAACTTCCCTGTGGTGAGCATTATGGGGAAAATCCTCCTGTTAACAACCACTAAAACAGTTGGTAAACTAAAAGATAACAAGATGATGAAAATGTTTAACTGAAAATTCTATCAACTGAAACATGGCACAACATAAACATCATACCTGCAAATTATTTTCCCACAACTTTTGGAGGTTGGAATCAAAACACATTACAAACCAACCCGACGTTACTACAACCAAAACCTGCTTATGTGGTTGTCCAATTCTATGGCGGTCAATAAAGCCAGTAGCCATAGCAACAGGTCGTCTCCCAGACATGACACGCACTTTGTCAGGCAACAGAGACACCTCCGCTAACACACGTGCCTCACTGAATCCTTCATCAACACGCCTACTATGTGGCTCCAAAATCTACAACACCCATCATAAATAAAATATCCAGTTGCAACTATATTACTTGTACCATCAATCTAGTCCCTAAACTATATAAATATGATAAGTAATCTTTAAAGTATATAAAATCCATCAATTTAGTCCCTAAATTGATTCTACATTCTACTTGAAGCTAGAAATTATAGCTTCTAATTCTAAAATTGATTTTCACCTGTTCAATTCACTTTTACATAAATGTATCAAAACATAAATCACTTTACCTGAATAAAGTGTACAGAATCAATTCATTCAAAAAAAAATGATTTTTTTGACAATGGCCAATTGTAAAATTGCATACATTGATGTGGAATTGTGAAGGAAACCAAATAAAGCATGGAATTTTACAGGTGAATAAAAAAAAAGGGGGGAAATGAAAGAACCTGAATTTTGGCATCGTGGGTAGCTACGAGAACTTCTTTCTTGCCGTCACCGTTGAGATCGGCGACAAGGGGCGGAGGAAGGCGTTCAGCTTCGTATTTGATTGGGTATTCATCGGTAAGGTGCATCCATGCGTCTTTGAAAGAAACACCACCATCTTGCTGAATTGAATTGAAATAGACGATGAAATTAACAAACAAATTGAAATTGGATGATTTTGATTAATCAGGGTGTTAGGGTTTTAGAGTGAAAGGGTTAAAGGGTACTTATACCTGAAGAGAGAAGAAAATAGCGAAAGCGGAAAGCATAAGAATAGCCAAATCACGTTTCCTCATGATTTCTGTGTGCAATGGGATTCACCTTTCTCTGATTTTCCTTAGCTTAACATTCAATACAACAGACACACACTACTTCACTTTGGTGTCTTAATTTTGTTTTTCTTCTATTGGCCAATACAGTGGTGAAAATTACTGTTTCAAAATGTTTTTTTTAGGACCTTCGTTCAAGTGCATCTTTTGGATTCTCATTGTAAATTGTAAAAGAATTTCAATTGATTTTGGTTTTGTATGATCATGTTTTTCATTCTATAATTGATTTCTACCATTTTGGATTTCCTACCGAATATAATTTTATTTTCACTATCTTTACTTCATTTCATTTAACGTAAATTCATTTTTAATTAAAATCAATTATCATCACTATAGAACTAAACGCAAAGATATACTGGCTCATGTCATATGTAAATTGGTAAGAATGTTAGTCATGTAAAATAATTTGTCCATGGATAATATGTATGTTGTGTGAGTTTTATGTAGAGTTAAAAGGTAAATTGATCATCAAAATTATAATCATGAGCGACTATTTTGATTGAGGTTTGCATATCTTGATAAGGATATGTAAAAAAAGAATTAAGGTTTTCCTAAACTCAAATGTTAGACCTATAATTTATGTTCAAAGTCATACTCTTGGATCTTTTATCTTCTGATTCAAACCTAGTGGTGAAGATTATTGAAAAACAAATGAATATGGTTGTTGATACACTTGCTATGATGGCCACTTCTTAGATTAATGACTAAATTTTTAGTATTTAACTCATTATTTAGAATGCAAGATTCATTTATGAAATGAATTGAGTTTGTTTGGAGGAAAAAAAACACATTGCTTATGCACTAGAATTGCCAAGTCTAATTAATTATTAAGAACTCCAAATGCATGCTTCTCTATTACTAGTTGTTTTGATTGTGGCCCAATTGAGCTTCCAACAAAGATCTTTTAAGATAGTATTTGGTTTTGAAAAACTGTTAAATCAAAGCATTTGTGTTGGTTAAAGTTTTGAACATTTCTTCTCCATTATTGCTAGATTTAGTGCATGATTGGATTCTATGTAAATTTGGCAGAGAAGCAACCTTCTCTTGATTTACCAAGAACCATATAATTAATTTAAAAAACGGGAGAGGCGTATTATTTCCAAAGACATCATAGAAGAATATAAAAATTTGAGATCCAATCAGATAACGACAATAATACTAGTAGTTCATAATCACACACAATCCTTAAAAAACATATCAAACTTGTCTTTTTGTTTTTATCATTTTAATTTCCACAATTAGAATAGATCTCTCTATCTTTCAGCAGATATTATTTTCCCAATTTTCTCTTGGTCAACATCTACTTCTCTAAGTGGATCCATATCAACAGTACCTGCAAACAAAACACAATTCAAAAGAACATGGTTTCTGAACGAGCTAAGCTTCACATAGCTTTAACTTTCTTACAATTTTGTCATGCAGGAAATCATATATTTCTCAGAATTGCACTTAATACAGGAGTCAGCAAGCTTGTTTTTCCTGTCTATAGAAACATCACTGCTTTCATTCTTCTTGCCCCTCTTGCATATTTCACAGAAAAGTATATACATGTACTTTCTACTTTACCTATAGCAAATAAGTACTATATAGAAACCATTGATTATAGAGTTCAATCATCTCACTTTTTTGTTCTTTGTTTTTATATGTTTACCTCTTTGTAAGGAAAGACAGGCCGCGAATAACCAGTTATTGTTTGGTACAATTTTTCCTACTTGGACTTGTTGGGTACATTCTCTTTTCATGAAACCACTCCATTCATCACTGAGTGCATGTTTGGATTGTTGACGAGTTTGACAAAGTTACGGTATAATAGATTTCGTTGAAGCTCCACAGTGTAACTTTTGTCAAAATCACGGTGGTGCACCATGATTCTACCAAATCGCCGTCAATTCAGACATGTACTAAATTAAAAAAACATGATTGTGTAACTTAAAATGCTACTTCTGACAGAATAACAATGAAAGAAGGATTTTACCTTTTGGGTTTGGACAACACATCACCAACATTTGCTTCTGCCATGCAAAATTCTGTTCCAGCCCTTACCTTTCTCATGGCTGTGATATTAAGGCAAGCTGTAACCCTTTATCTCTAGAGCTTAAAGTTCAGACCTTTTTTGATGAAATATTCATAAACTTGTTCAATTATGTATGCGAAGTGCAGATATGAGAGCTTGCACTTAAATAGGATAAATGGTATGGCTAAGGTTCTTGGAGTGCTTGCTTCTGTTGGAGGAGCTTCAATCATTACCCTTTACAAGGGACCTACCATTTATGCTCCACATTTAGCACTACATCAAGGACAATTTTTCTTGTCTGCATTTGAGGATGCCAATGGGAAAAACTTGAACTTGGGTGGCATCCTTCTCTTTGGTCATTGTTTGTGTTGGTCTGGTTGGATTGTGATGCAAGCATTTGTTCTGAAAAAGTACTTGGCACAACTCACAGTTTCTGCTTTTACTTGCTTCTTTGGTATTGTGCAGTTTGGGACAATTGCAGCCTTTCTTGAGAAGGATCCCAAAGCTTGGCAGCTCAATTCCATTGAAGAGGCCTACAGTATTTTGTACTCGGTTTGTAAATCAATCTCAATTACTTCATTAAGCACTTATCATACAAGAGTTTACGTATAAGTTCTTTTTTATCAGCGAAGAGAATGCTGGGGTAAACTCTACATAACCTGACAATGGTTTATGGACATATCATACGATAATTTCATATGCTCTTCCAAACACTTGTGAACGAGCTTATGTCATAAGAAAAGTTCAAATAAGCTTTTCCAAGTGCAGCCTTAATAGGGAATCATGATTAGTGACTTTAAATTTGACATCTATAGAACTCATTTTAACTATATATTAAGATGACAGAATAGGGTGGTTTGTATCAGGGACTGGTGATTTCAGGGCTTGCAGCAGCAATACAAATATGGACTATTAGCAAAGGAGGACCGGTTCTTGCTTCAATTTATCTTCCCTTACAAACATTACTTGTAGCTTTGATAGCATCCATTGCTTTTGGTGAAGAATTCTTCTTGGGAGGGTATGTTCTTATAATCCAAGTTACTTCAATTTCAGTTTGTTTCATAAAATTTTGAGCATGGAAAAATATGAGTGAATATGCAAATTGATACTCAAAATTGTTAGTGTTGGTGAAAATTGTTTCGATTTTTGCTAATTGACAAATAATTTGCTGAAATTGTGAAGTGTCGGTCAAAATAGTCACACTATGAACTTTTACTGTTAGGGACTATGGCATGACATGTTAATCGCATATGCAGCCCCTTCACATTGTTCCCACTTCAATACCACCATACAGGGCAGGCACTGATTTGTCGGTGAAATTTAGGTAGTTCATACACAAATGCAATTAGTGACAATTTTTCTCAAAGATGACCTAAATTTCCTCAGCGAATTTCTCCGTAATGAGTTGACATTGATGTGGGATCGACGCGCAATGTGATATGTCTAATTAATGTGTCATGTCATAACCTCTAACTCTAACGATAGAAGTCTATAGAGGGATCATTTTAATGAAATTTTACGAATTCAGGGATATAATTGCAAATTCGCCTATTCACTTTAGAAGCTTTGTTAATGTCTTATCTAGTGCTATAGATATCTTATTGTTTTCAATTTTGAGGTGCAGGATTGTAGGAGCTTTCTTAATCATATCTGGCTTATACCTTGTTGTCTGGGGAAGAAGTCAAGAAACTAAGTCTGATGAGGAGTACATAGTCCCCATTGAGCCTGAGAATCATCTGAAAGAAAATATTTACAATCCTTCCCTCATTCAACCATTGATTCCTCAACACAACTCATAGATGATAGTGAAACAATTTATATGCTAGTAAAACTGCAATAGTCCCTTGACCCTTAAGTTAAGGTGGCCAATATATTACAACATTTCTTTGCTGTAGCAGGGTATATCTGCACAGCTGATATTTTTGCAAGTTCCAACAACTGATATGGATGCACAAAAATTAATATCTAGTCCATTAGTTAGTTGAACATGCACACAAAACATCAATTGGTTGATAACTGATTTATATGTTGTATTAAGTTATAAGCTACCAGCAAAAGTCAAAAGCTATTTCACCACCTTTAATAGCCATTACTATTGTTGGTTTCTTTTGAATTGTCCCTTCTTCTTTGCTTCTTCCATCTTCAGTGATGCTATAATCCCTGTCATTAATTCATCAATTATCTTACAAGATGCAGTATTTTCCATCTGCATTGCTATGATATGAGCAGCATGATCACCTATTTATTTTGCAGGGTTTAGATCCTCTCAGTCCACTTTCTATCTCTCTAATCAACTCTTCTTCTCTCTTCAACATTTTTTCCTCCAAAGCTGCTTATTAGTATGTGATGATCTCTATAAAAATAATCGGTGAACCAAAAAATCACTCAAATGTGTTAAACAATTTCACTCTCAAACTTAGTTCGTAAGATAATGTTGTCTAAGCACGTATATACATCTAAGAGGGTGTCTTGCAATGTGAATCTCCAATACAATTTCAATATTCACTATCATGCATAATGTGGGGCATAGGCTCAATTCTCTAAAGAAGAATCACCCTGAAAAACAAAATATATTATTACATTCGCAAAGCACGCGTATATATATAACCATCCAAGAACTTTAACGATGTGGCCTTTTTTTTCTAGCATATTAGAGGTATGAAGTTTCCACCGACTAATCTCTATCGGAGAACATATAAAGCATACAAGGTGGGTTCTTCATATGCAATAGTCAGAGATCAAACATCTGACTACTTGCTTAAATGGCCCTTTGAATCAATTCAATTTTACTTTAATATCATATATGATATTAATCTATAATCATACGAACAATCAAATTTGTTGCTTAAGTGCTGCTATGTGGGTTCTTACTAAACAACTCACTTATATGCCAATAATCATATGTATGTTTTGGTTATAGTTTGAAGATGTTTAAATTAAGTTTAGGAATGTAAAATTGATTTTGATATGTTAGTAATTAAAAAAAATATATTGTTTTTTAGTTATGTCAAACAAAGAAAACAGTATGGTGGATGATGTCACTGATAACTAGAATAATTGTGTCTCTGGTGCCTACTCGGCAAAATCTGCATATAATTGGTTGAATGATGAAGAGACAGTTCCTCTCTTACCTAGAGATTCTTGGAATTGGGTATGGAAAATCCCAGCCAACATTCAATTCTTCATTTGGCAAGTGATGCATCTTGCAATCCCAACACGAACTAATTGAATCATCGAGGTATCCCATTAGACTCCGTTTGTCTTATTTGTGATAATGAACCCGAGACCTTGATCGATTGTTTGTTTATTTGCAACCGAGCAAAAGCTATATGGAACTTGATGGTCGGTCCTAATTTCGGTTTACTTGAGAATGATAACTCGATATTCGTGTGGTCCCATGATAGTGTTGACAAGTTTGGCATTGTTGTGATTCCTATTACCATGTGGAGTATTTGGTGTGCTAGAAATGCAAATGTTTTTGATTTTTTTTATCAAAGCAATGAAAATAAAATGCAAACCAGGATTAAGGCTTGAACCTGTTTACACAAAAAGAGAGATGAAGCCAAAGGCTATCTTGTAGCAACAAAAACAAAGAGTAGCCTGCCATGTAAAGCAAGGGGGTGCACATACCCCTAAAGAATTCTAATCTGACATAGCATTTGTTATGCAAAATATATGAGTATCAAACCTTCCTATTCCTCTAATCACAATATTTGGGATTGCTTTTTATAACACCCTTTTTAGAACGAGTTTGTATGTGCTCACTACTTGTGCTTATTGGTGAAACTTGTCTATTTGTCTGCTTCTTTTGCTTTTTGTTTCTAGTTGTTGATGCACAAACAAGGCTAAACTCAGGCTCCTTATTGGTATAATCCCCCCAAAACTTTCGTAAAATGTCCACACTTCTCTGAGCTTCAGAAGAACAAACAACTGCAGTATGCACTAGAGGCTTCAAAACAGGAAGCTTGTCTGCTGATAGATAGGTGTGGTAAGTAGTGATAGGCTGAGGCATAGCACAACCAGAGACATGTGCCAAAGATTGCTCATCAGAATCAGAGGCTAAATCACCCCAATTTTCTTTTAGAATTTCCACACTTTTTATAGCTGCTACATTGCTAGAAAGAGTTGGCTGAATTTCAGAAACTATCAACTGGGTATTTATGCCATCAGTACTATTTGAAGCTAATTGAACACCAAAACTAGTGTTACTTAGAGAATGTTCCTTAACCATACTGTCAACCTGTTCAGCCATGATGTGTTCCTGCTCAGCCAAAGATGCCTCCCCAGCAGGGATATCCAACTCTTCAATAAGAATAGTGAAAGAGTTATGTAGAGCCAAAGTAAGATCTTGTGACAGATCTTGCATGATTGCTGGAACAGCCACATCATCTTTGGCCCTTCACTGCTCCATACTCATAACCACATATTCAGAGTTCACAATCTCAGTATTTGGAACATTAGAATTGATAGTAATAGGTTTAGTCTGAAGTATTTGAGGTATCAGAGGTCTTTCAGTGGTTTGAGTTGGCTTTTTCCCTAACAAAGAATCATGAAACTGCTTGTTAGTCTTCAAATCACGCTGAGATTTTTTCTACACCGCTATGGAATCATCTATCAGGATCTTCTTACAGGTTTGAATTGAATGTCCCATGATCTTGCATTGAGCACAAAAAGGAGGTAGCTTCTCATATTGCACATTGATAGAGAGAGCATGACCCTCTCTTTCTACCATAATAGTCTCAAATAGCTTGCTAGAAAGATCAACATCAACAAGCATCTTAGAAAATAGACCAAAGCGCCTAGAAAGATTTGATTCATCAATGGTTAAAGGAGTACCTAGACCCAATGCAATCTCAAAAAGAGTCTACTTTCTCCAATACTCCTGGGGAAACTGCATCAATCTAACCCAAACTTGAGCATGAGATTGAGCTTGATTATATGGCTTGAAATCCCTAGACCAACAGTAGAATCTAAGAATACCAGGTGTCAAATTAACAACACCAAATGCCCAAATCTTCCTCATATCCTCAATTGAACCAAATTTGGATTCAAAGAAACCCTTTTCCAAAGGAATCATGGTCCAGTTAAGCAGATTTGGCCAAAAACTACTTAATTTCAATTTCAAAGCTTGTGTAGTTAAAGGAGTATCACCTTTGTTAAGAGTAACTCTGCCATGGAGATTTGTTCTGCAATCAGCAATGCCATATTCATATTCTTTCTGCGTGATTTTGATTCTCACTGTGTCTCCCATAATCACTTTTGGAGGTAACTGAGTAAGATGAATATCACAAGATCCAGAAAGTGCTTGAGCAAAGGATTTACTGTTTTCCGGTGGTTTGGGTGTAGAATCCTCCAGAGCAGGCATGAAAGGCCAGGGATAAACCATCGCAAACGATTTCTTTCGTAAAAAATCACAATCGGAAGCTTCCCCGAAAAAGCGTCGGAACAAACAAAACCGGCACCGTAACTAAGATCGGAGGAGAAACCACCGTTGAGGAGCAGAGGGAGCGAGAAAGGAACCAAGACGAAGCGAAATACTGAGAAAAGAGGTGGAGAACCCCCGGAAAAGAGCTCGCCGGAGCTTCACCGGAAGTTAGTTAGATGATCGGAAAAATGCAGTTAGGGAGAGAGAACAGAGAATTCCGGTGGAGATGCATTTTGCTCTTTTCCCCAGCTTATGGCATCTAATTTGTCATCATATTAATGACACCTTGGATAATGATTTGGTCTTCCTTATTGAGTGCTTTTACATCTCTCAATTAGCACATGGTTTCAAGAATTTTTTTCAACTACTTGTCCTTGAGGATTAGAAAAGTGTTTATTTTCAAGTATAGGATAAATCTCTTTTCTCTCGTTCATGTTGATGGCAAGGTTTTCATCATTTGTGTTTTCTTTGAAATCGTAGTTCCTTTCATCATTGCCAGAAACCTTATCATTTTCTAATGAAGAAGCTAGCACACTTGAAGATATACTTAAACATGGCAATAGATTTCTTCAGATTAATCTTTAAGTTTATAACCACTTGATGTATTTTAAGCAATATTTATGGGAGACGTTGCTTTATGTTTCTTTCCCGAAGAGTCACAGTATTTTTATTTTTCCACCTTGAATACAATTTCTTTTCTTGGGAAGAAGCAACATAGTCATCAAGGTTATTACCACAACAAAATAAATTGTTTTAAAAGATATTACCACATGAAAGATGGAAACATAAAAATATTGTGACTCTTCAAGAAAGCAACAGAAAACAAGAGAAAGCAATGTCTCCCGTAAATATTTATGAAAATACTTCAAGTGGTTATTAAATTAAATTTTAGCCTGAAGAAAACCAATGTCATGTTTAGGTGCCATTTTCAAATGTGCTAGTTGCTTCATTAGAAAAGGATGAGTTTTCTGGGATTGATGAAGGAAGTGCAAATTTGAAAGAAAACACAAATGTTGAAAACCTTGCCATCAACATGAACAAGAGAAAAGAGGTTTATCCTATACATAAAAAATAAACAGTTTTCTAATGCTCATGCCAATTTTGACTCGGTCTACGCTGACGTGGCACCCTAAGTGAGGTGCCACGTGTTATTTTTTTATACCAAAAATTGGCCTTGGTGGGCCAAAACTGCTATAATTGCAAAACTTAGGGGGCGGTTTTGTAGTTTTTTTTCTTAGGAGCCAAAATCGTAACTTCGTAAAAGTTAGGGGGCGAAAACTACTATTAAGCCTATTTTTTTCTATAGATATTGGTTCATTAGAATCAGTAGCATGAATTGAGAACATACAATTAGTATCATTTGCATCAACTTTTGTCTCTGATTTTCGTTATTATCTGCATCAACTGTTTATCCTATTTGTGCTATTTTGTTCTTTCCACCTATCATTATATATAAATTATTATGTAGTAGTTTCATTCTGAGGAACATTTAGTGTATCATAAAACAACAGCTATTTGTTCAAATTTCACTACGTTGTACCCGTAATTTAAAAACTGCAGTATACAACATATATAATCAAATATGGAACTAAATTTAAATGTAGATTCTGGTTAGGGTTTGTTATTTGACTTACAATTGGTTCAGAAATGTCTCCTATCTCTACCTTCATGAAGCCATATCTAAGGCAATACATTCCATCATCTTCACCCAATTTATAGTCATGTTTACTAATTTCCTTGGATATTTTATTGGAATATCTGCTAAAACCTCTGCACTTGAACCCTGCTATATAATGATAATGAAAATGGTTTTCATTGTGACAAGTTTTCTGAAGAATAGTGACAGATTCCAATTCTTTTATAATAGAAGATCATTTTACGATTTCACCTTCTTCTATATTTATTTACCTTAGATAATCCCTTCCCTTCAACACACTTAAAGAAGATATATTTTAAAGATGTTCATATAAAATAGGTTTTTAAACAGGCTAGCAGACGGTAACAGACTTTCAGAAGGTCAGGCTCAGGCCTGAAAAGTAAGCCTATGATAGGCCGCAAGCCATAGGCCTTTAAAAGATTTGGCAGGCCAGACCCAGACCTTGCAAAACGTAGCTCGACCTAGCCCATTCCCACCGCTAGTTAGGTCATGATTTATTAATTTATCATCTAATGAACTATATTAACTATGACTTTGGATGTCCTCGGATAAGATTGAACCACTCATTATAAATTCATTGAGATTTGATAATTCACAATTATATATGTTAATAATATATCAAATCGGCAATATTGTAGGGTCTACAAATACAAAGTGGATCCTCCATAGCCAACCTTATGGTGCAATAAAATGCCTCTTATAATCTAATTGAGTGCAACTAACTATAGAAATGATCAAATTCCATATAGAATATTTATTTCATTGATCATTGTAACAAAAAACAATCTATTCAATATATGACATAATTAATGCTTTTACAATCCATTTGTAATTTTCCATATGTTATTATTTTGATTTACTTCTCATGCATACTAGATCAAAGCAAAGAAGAGAGAAGACTTACGATAAGCATCATCAAATGGATAATTCCATTGTTACAAATGCCTTTTTTTGGACTTCAATAGAACTCATTTTTAACCGTGAATGTAGCATCCAATCATTCAAAGTGTGAGTCTTCAGTAGTTGATTAGTCTGTAAAAAAATATAAACACAAACTTGAAGTTAATATTGATCTGGTGTGTGTGTGTAAATCATGACATTTTTAAATATCATTCAATTAAATATAAAAAAATAAGTTAAAAGATTGGATTTTGAGAACAACTTTTGATATACTTGAATCGAAAGTATAAATTTATGACGATGACTTACTATGAAGTTGTGAAAAGATTTCAACTTTAACACCAAACGAGGTGGATTAATCAAAAAAACAAGCAAGGTACTTGACTATATGTAGTGAGTGCAATGAAGAAAATACAACCTTAAATTTTTGAGAGAG
>Ga0315914_1007162_pt1 | contig 15549 bp, 7 predicted proteins | sample MpolenodulesMG_FD_203920 | JGI IMG/M metagenome (GOLD analysis project Ga0315914, IMG submission 203920) | Medicago polymorpha root nodule microbial communities from Los Angeles, California, United States - elongated nodules | ecosystem: Host-associated > Plants > Roots > Nodule | place: USA... | reverse complement strand
AAAAGGGAATCGACAGGAACGGATCCAAACATTTTGTAAAGGAGAATCGACTATCTATATAACAACAAACTAAAACCCTTCAGGTACAAAAATAACGACCATAGTAAAAATATAAACGTAACATTGAACTATTTTATTAAATTATAATAAACTTTAAAGGGTAAAATTGGTTGTTAGATAAACAGATAAGGGGTTACCAAACAGATTATAAGTTATAAGTTTGTGATGAAAAAACAGTTACCAAACAGAGTATGTGTAGCTTATGGAGCTAACATAAACAAATTAATAGTGAGAGATGTTTAATGAACATTGGTAGTAGTGTTATGTTGTTCATGGAGCTACGGTTATAAATAATTTTAAAGTGGGTGATGTTTATTGAACATAAGGAGATAAATTGTGATGGAAGAATATAAATTGACATTATCTTTTATTTTAGTCCTTAAGAACAACAGAATTAAGTTTGGTATTTTTCATTATCCATGTCGGTGATTTTGACTAGTTTTGATTAAGTAAACGTTTTGGTTGCCTTCGATGACTAAAGTAGCCAAGAGAATAAAGAATGAAGGATTTAATTGGGGTTTTATTTAAGTCATGGACCAAAATTACATCATATTACACTTTTAAGGAGAAAAATGGTTGTTTACCAATAATGTTTTCCAATTAATGTTGTTTTCTACCTTAGGGATGTTACCAATTTGTTATGTTGGAGTTACCTTTGGTGCTAAAGAACCTTTAGACCAGTAAAAATATCTTGAGTCCCTTTTAAAGTGGTAAGTACACTAATATAAAGTCATTGTCAATTGATGTTAGGACTATTCATTAAGAATGCAATAATTACTTGTTTGTTCTTTGGTAGACACTTAGAGTTCATTTATGTGGACTGTAGGTACCAAAAGCTATATTTTATGTAAGGTCGATGTGAACTTGATTATATCATAGATAATATTGTATTAGACAAACGGAAAGAGGAATGCTAACAACACACATTATAACACACACCTTCCAACACATTCTCTTTGATTGGTTAAAACTTACATGCGTCCCACCAAATCATGTGGGTCCCATATAAGTTTAGTGGGTCCCATGTGAATTTTAACCAATCAAAGAGAGTGTGTTGAAAAGTGTGTGTTAGAATGTGTGTTGCTAGCATTTCTCCAAACGGAAATGAATTACTCGTCTCTCACTCTACTTAGGGCTAGCCAATTGTCAAACGCCACATATGAGAAGTACTATGCAAAACTTACAATTTACTCCCTCTGTCCCTTTATCTAAGCACTTATTTGACTTTATTTTTGGAGAAATGATATTTGAACATCCATTTGGTGACAACTTTTGTGACAACTTTCTCTCTCATACTCACATTATTTTTTACTTCATCTCTCTACTACTATGATTTCCGTGTCAATACTACTTTTTCTTTGTAAATTATGGTTGTAAAATAAGTTGTCACCAAATTGGTTGTTCAAATATCACTCCTCTTATTTTTGTCCCCAAATGTAAGCCCCTTTTCATAAACAACTTAGGGGTTATTTAGGAAAAAAATAATAGACACATTAATTGCTCTAACAACTTTTTTTAAGAAATGTGAAAAATGCAAAGTGAGCTTACATATAGGGACGGAGAGTTGGAAAACTTATATTTTGAATTTTCTAAATGTTATGAAAAATTCAAATTTTTGTTTTCTGAGTAGAAGATCAATAAATGATTCAATATCATAACAATCTCAAAATCATAAACTTCGTTTATTTGCAAATCTGGAGCACATATATCACTATTTTCTATCATGATTTGCATTGATATAACACATATTTTGCACTTAACTTTACCATACATTAGGGATTTAATTGATAATGTAAATGATAGAGATAATGCATAATATTTTTAAACCCCGACCACTACAAATAAAAATGATGTTTCTGGGGTGAGGCCTATGGTACCTCTTGATGAATAAAGGGTGATTTACCCTTCATGATAAATATGATTCAATTTTGGAACGAATGAGATGTAAATCACATTTTAAATAAAGGAGATAAAGAAGTTTGATGTTTCTAAGATAAAAATGATATTTGATTGTAAAAGTAATATAAAAAAATAGGATTTTTCATCGAAAAGGGTTAACTAGCCCCAATTCATCCGGGGGTAACATGGAAAAAAACCAGTTTTTTTTAGAGGTAAATAGAAAGATGCAAGACCTCCAATCCAAAACAATCCCGTTTCGATTTGTGAACTTGACAATATTAAATGCAAGATATATTGTTTTTTTCTAAACAACAAATTTATTCATAAGCTAGCCCAACACAAGAAGTGAAGAGGCTAGAGGAAAGACACAAGATAACAGATACATAAACACAACTAAACAGCAAAAGCCACCCAAAACAACCCCTAATACAATAGAATCACAGCAGAAAAACCTTAACCAAATCAAGTAAATTACAATTACTTAGTAGATATTAATATGTCTTGTTGCATTGATGTTTCAGAAATGTGTGGCTGGAGGGCAATCTTTGCCTCGGTACTTCCCAAGTATCTTCGAGCAGTGATTGATTTTGGGCGGTTTTGGGGGCTTTATTTTTCCGATAAGGGTTTTAACTGCGGGGGGCAAGGTAATAGCATCAGCAGAATGTTGAGGAGAAAGCATAAGAGCAGCAAGGAATACCACTAGTAAGGTTAAGAAAAAGGATTTAGCCATTTTAAGAAGTGATGTTAGTATTAGTGTTGGTGCATAATACATAGGGAGTTATCTGGTTTTATACTAGTTAGAGACTCAATGTGAGTCTATGGTCAATCAAAGTTAAAGTTTTGTATGATTTGAATCATTCAACAATGTTACACACGTAGGTTCCGTGCATTTGGAAAACTAGTTGATGATTTTCCACACAACAAGCCCATTTGGTATTATTGGCTCTATCTCTCCACTTGTTTGTGCACCATGGTTTAGCTGAAAAAACAGTGTACTGGAGGTGCAACCTGTTTTAATAACATTAATATATAGATCTTACTATTTATGCATTGAACCCTGTATGATTTATTTGTCATTTATGCTTGAATATAAAAATTCAAAACAGTGTTTTTTCTTAATAAAAGAAATTAATTTAATTTATAAAGATTTTTAAGAACATTTTTTTTTTAGAACAAGATTTTTAAGAACTTAGTGTTTACAAATAGCACTCATTAATTCTTAAGTATAGAATGATTAATTGTAAACTCATTTTAGATCCTCCATAAATGATAAAAACTCATTCTTACGATTAAAACACAAAATAGAAGAAACGCAAGATTTGTTGGCATTATATTAGTAACTTACGGTCTGTTTGGCAAATTCAGTCAGCTAGTTCATAAATTATAAGTCTCGGAGATTAAAAAATATATGTTTAACAACAATTTTTTTATCACAAGTTTATATAGCTTATTTTCTAGACGTTATTCCAAATAACGTTTGAGATTATAGTTTATTGGGCCCAAGTAAATGGGCCAAAGGTCCTTTTGACCGGTCCAGAACACAAACTTTGTTTAAAAAAACAAATTTTAGGTTTACAAATAGATAGTATTAATTAGTTTTATTGAAAAAAGTAAGAGTAATTGACAAATGGTATAATTACCAAATCGTATCATTAAAATACCAAAAGATAGTTAAATAGGAACGAAAAATTCATCTTCAAAAAACACTTAAAAAGGAACGGAGGGAGTAGTTTATAATTCCGCATTATTAAGAAATGTATGTTTCATAACTAATTTTCATCACAAGTTTTATAGCTTATTTTATTAGTTTATAGCTTATTTTTTTAGACGTTTTTCCAAATAACGTTTGAAAATATAATTTATCATTTTTATTTCATATTTACCTTTATTATTTTGTTTAAGATTTATTTTTATCCTTTATAATCTATAATAGGGGGATTTTGGGCTGGCTTTTTTGTTATTCCAATTATACCCTTAAATAAAAAAATTCTATAATAATGTTATATTGTTGGTGTTATTAAAGAGATAAAAAAAATGTGTTATATTATTGTTGTGATTGAGAAATAAAAATATGGTTTGTTAAGTTTCTTACATTTGAAAGTCACATATATCTATACTTATAATTTTAATCTATATCAAAAAATATATATAAAATATCGTTTGTAATTTACACGCATAATTTCTATAAAATATCGTAGATAATCTATACACGTTATCGCAAGGATTGGTTGTTGTAATTTTATTCTGCTTCTTTATGCACTTATTTATTAATATATCTCATTTTGACTTGTTAAAAAAAAATTAAGTTAAGGGATCGGATGATCTAATAAATCATTGATTTTCCATAGAAGAATTCCTTATATTTGCTAATACCTAATATCGAGTAAGAAAAAACTATATTTGATTTCAAGTCGACTAATTTAAAATTTAACTACGTATATTGAAGAAGTTCCAAGGTTGAACGGTAAAAAACAAGTTGATATCATTAATATTGATGTATATGGAATGATAGTTACCTATCAATGCTACAAAACTTAGATCGCACATGGATCCAATCAAGCACTATGCTGATAAGTCACTGATGAAAACAGTAAATCACTTCAACCAATGGCCATTTGAAAAAAATAATGTAATCTCTGCCTATTGATATTAGATCGATCTATAAAAGTAAATCAAATCAATATAAAGTTCTTAGACGCTGATTTTGGTTTTACTAGATAAAAATCACAGTAATATTTCACCATCCTTATCACTTCCATAAAAATAACCTTTTTACTCGTTGTTTTTAAAAAGGGTTAATAGTGTTTTACCCTGTAATATAGGTCATTTTCGGTTTTCTCCCCTGTAAAATATTTTTTTTGAAGTTCATCTTTGTAATTTGACGATTTTTTGGTTTTGGATCTTCATGGAAAATTTCACCCCCTGTAATTTGAGAAAATTTTGGTTTACCCCCTTGTTAATTTGATCAAATTTCGGTTTACCCTCCGCCATATCTTCGATTTTGTACGCTCAAAATTCATAAAGCTCCAAAACCAAAAATCTTCAAATTACAAGGACGAAATCAAAAATAATATTTTACAGAGGGTAAAACCGAAAATGACATATATTACAGAGGGGTAAATCACTATTAACCCTTTTAAAAATCACTTTGTATTGTAGCTAATTCTCCAAATGCAACATGACTTGTGAGGAATCTATCCATGTTGACTCGCGAGAACATTTGTTCTAGGTAGAGAGCTCTATAGTTTTTGTTGTCATAGAAAATGTTAAACAACCTTTTCCGTGCTAGTTTTGGCGGTTGAATCGCACTTGATGATGGTGTTGAGAATATCATTTGAGAATGTCCCATATATCCATTGTAATACAACAACATCAAGACGAAGCCACATATTGGGATTTGTATCTTAGAGAGAGGGAGTTGTTGGCTTATCAATGGGTGAAGGAGGAATTATATGATCAAAGACTTGATGAGCCCTTGCATGAATTTTGAAGAGTTCGGACCACATATTATAATGACACTTTTCAATACTGAACGCAATCTTGATGAAATTGGTGATAATTAAAATGGTGAGAGCGGGATGGATTGGTGTGGAAGGACTATGGGTTGAAATTGTGCTTTGAGTAGTAGTGTTTTTGCGGGAATGATTGGACCATGATGATGATTGAAGGAGAAGAGGAGTGGCGGCGCTGTATTAGTTTTATAAGAGAAGGATCGGTACCAAAAGCTTACTGATACCATGTAAGGATTATAATACGAGAATTATTAGTCATGTGTCATTTGCATCGAGACAAAGTAATGCTAATTAACTAAGAGCAAATATTCACTTTAGTCTCTGACTCTGCAACTTGTTGTCACAAAGATTTTTTTGATTAAGGATTAAATACAAAGTAGTCTCTAAATCTGAACTTCTGCTATCACTTTAATCCTTGGCGTTAAAAACTTATGTTAACTGCTGAGATGCAAATGTTTTGTGCTGACAAGGCATGTGATGTGTCCAGGGACTAAACTGAGAGTAGATAACGGTAACTTTGGTCCCTGAACCGAAAATATCAATATCCCAGATTGAATCTCAAATCTCTAAATACTGAATTATTGAATCTCAAATCCCTAAATACTGAATTTAATCCTTAAATCCCTAAATCTTTAATTTCTCAAATTCCTAAATATCATCTAATTACCTCTTTTGTTGAGAATCAAAGGATCGTTTGCTATGGCAGTGTTGGATATCTTCCTCCTGATGCTTACTTGCTTATGTTATGTCACTTGTTGTGAAAGAACATTTGCGAGGCAAACAAAGCTCTCGGACAAAGGGTAAAAATTAAAATTTACAAAGGTTATTTTTTTTACTCATCAAACTATTGTGAATAATCCATATTATGATAATTTATGAAGTAAAAACTTGGTTAAGATTTAAAATAAGAGTTAATTACCAAATTAAGAACCGTATATACATAAGTATTGGAATTTGAGGGGTTGGTTAATGATAGTAATTTGTGATGGTTTTGTTTCAGATGGAAGGGTATCAAATAAATTCACTCCAACTGAATCTGAGTGCTGAAGATATTTTTGACATAAAATTTTGTTTAAGCTTATGCAGATATCAGGCTGATCCAGGATCAGTGGTGGTGACAGCAGTTTTTTCTTACAAGTTTTCATAAATCTTTCCCCTTAATTTTCTTTACAATTATTTGTAGCTAGGAACAGTTTATCTAGTATTTCATACATTTACTAATTAATTGGATTTTAATTTTTTTAGTTTTTGCAAAACAACAAAACATTGGGATTCTTTCAGTTTAGTCCCTGACACATCATATACCACATCAGCACAAAACATTGGGTTTCTTTCAGTTTAGTCCCTAACACATCATATACCACATCAGCACAAAACATTTGTCATGGTTAACAAAAGTTTTGAACGCCGCAGACTAAAATAATAACGGAAGTGCACATTCAGAAATTACTTTACATTTAAGATGCCCGGTTTTCATTCGATTTGTGAACTTGAATATATTATACACAAGAATATAAAACAAAGCATTTACTTGGTAGATAATATTTTCTTTTTAAACAGCAAATTTTATTCATAAGCTAACCCAACACAAGAAGTGAAGAGGCTATAGAGGAAAGACACGAGATAACAATACATCAAGACAACTGAACCAAGGCTAAAAAGCCACAACACAAAACCACCCGAACAACCCTTAATGAAATAGAATCACAGCAGAAAAACCTTAACCAAATCAAGCAAAAACACCCCTAACACGAAATGGAACCAGTTGCCATCAACACACATCAATAGACCCCTAAATAATTGAACCAAAACAATTACTTAGTAGATATTGATATGCCTTGCCGCGTTGATGTTTTAGTAATTAATGTGCAGGTGGAGGGCAATTCCTGGGTCGGTTATGCCCGTTTTTCTTCGAGCAGGGATTTAATGAGGGCTTTTGGGATGGTTTAGGACGAGGGAAAGGTACTGGTTTGGATGGACGGAAATGGGGTAAATGCCCAATGAAACCTGAAGGGAGACGTATGGCATCAACTGCAAAATGTTGAGGAACAAACATAAGAGCAGCAAGGAATACCACTAGTAAGGTTAAGAAAAGAGAATTAGCCATTTTAAGAAGCGATATTAGTATTGGACTCTTGGTGCATAATACATAAGAGAGTTAACTGGTTTTATACTAGTTAGAGACTCAATGTGAGTTTATGGTCAATCTAAGTCATTGTGTATGAATTGAATTATTCAACAATGTTACACTCATAGGTTCCATGTATTTGCTACTAGTTGATGATCAGTACCTACCTATCCTTTAATTTTCACCACAACAAGACCATTTAGTATTATTGGCTCTATCTCTCCACTTGTTTGCACACCATGGTTTAGCTGAAAAAACAGTGTACTGGAGTTGCAACGAGTTTTAATAATATTAATATATAATAGATATTACTATTTATGCACTGAACCCTGTATGATTCATTTATAAAAATTCCACATAGGTTACTTTATTTGTCATTTATGCTTGAATATAAAAATACAAAACAGTGTTTTTTCTCATTAAAAAATTTAATCAATTTATAAAGATTTTTAATAACTTAGTGTTTAATAAGTGCACTCATTAACTCTTAATTATTATAGAATGATTGTAAACTCATTTTAGATCCTCCAAAAATGAAGAAAGTGTTGTAAAAAAATACTACGAAGACCTGCAAAATAAAAACAGTGAGATAGATCTAAGTCGTGTTGAACGCACTGTCCTCAAGGATTTTCCGCATGTAGAACGCTAACCCTTCCAAGATATAACAGACCATTTCCGACAAGCCGGGGATTCAGAACTGACAAGAAATATTATGTGATAGATAGTGTAACCCACAAAGAATTGGAAGTGTGAAAGTGATACATCACTTAAAGCCAAGGTCTTTCCAGTTGTGAGCTTCAACATAACTTTGCTTTTTCCCGAAACAGCAGCAGTTCGAGAGTCACCAAGGTAAACCAGTTCTTCTCCATCCCCCACAGTAGTGTAGGAGGTGAAGGCATCTTTAGTAGCACATATATGTCGGGTAGCTCCAAAGTCTACCACCCATTTGCTCACATTAGTCACAATGTTTACTTGAGTTTATAAGTTCGTATAATTAAAAAATGTATGTTTCATAACTGTTTTTCATCACAAGTTTATAGCTTATTTTAGGGTTAATATATCATTTGGTCATTTAACTTATTTTTCGTTTTCATTTTGATCCTCTAACTATAAAGTGTCTCAATTTGGTCTCATAAGTCTTCCTCCGTTTACTAATATGGTCCTTTCTATTTGTATTTAATGTCTGATATTTTTTATAGGTAAATTCTATGGTACACCCAACATTTTGAGTGTACCGGTACACCAAAGCATTAAATTAATAATTAAATTAGTTGTTTTTTGAATAAAAAATAATTATTTTCCATCATTAAAAATTATAATAATTAAATCTTATTTACCAAAAGCGTCCATGAAATAAAATTTACTTTTTTTGAATTTTTATTGCTCATAATGAAGAATATTGATTATTTTTTATGAGAAAATGTTAAAAATTTAATATAATTCTTATAAACAATGGAATTGTGTTTTTTCTCATGAGATGGTGTTTTCTAAAATATAAATATTGACAAATAACAACTTATTTCATAAAATGATCCTTAATTTAAAAATTTATGAAGTAGGAGTATCAATACACCTCAATTTGTGAGGTGTACCGTAGAAGTTCCATTTTTTATATTGTTTCAACCATTCGATTGCAGGTGTATTATATACCACACTAAACCATCAACACCTAATTATTTTCCTTTTTTGTCATCTTCTTCCTTCAACCAACAACAACCACAACACCAGCAACACATCACAATTTCTCCAAATTCAGAAATATAATTTCTCCCAATTCAGAAGAAAAAAAAAACCAGATAAACAATTTCTCTAAATTCTCATCATCAACACATCAACAACAACAACAAAAACAACACAGAATCAACAACAATAGCAAACCAAATTCAACCTTTTTGTGCATCATTTCATCAACATCATGAATTAAAGACAGATTAATTTATTTAATAATATGGTTATTGTGCTTTCAGAACCTAATGATTCACGTTGATTAAACCAAATATAAAAAATATATCATACGCTTTACATTTTCAAGAAAAAATAACATTTATAAAAAATATATCATATTCTTTCTATTTTGCTACTGCTATCTGAAAAACAATATCTCATGGCTTTTAAATCGAAAACGAATTAGCTCAGACTAGCTGCAATTATATCCCTATTTGTAATAGCATTTTCTTTTGTAAGTAAAAGAATTGTGTCGTGACTCTCTCCAAATTCATCTTCTTCATCGTTAACGCAATGCAATAGTGCGATAGAAATTTAGGTCATTATTAATTTTTTATTTTAAATCAAAAAATTTATTTTAAAAAAGATTGAGAAAGGAAGCAGGAAGGAGGGACAGGTTAGGAAGGAGGAACATATCTAATTTTGTCATAGATGGGGAGAGAAATTGGGGTTGGGATTGAGGTTTGGATTGAGATTAGATTGGATTGGATTGAGGTTTGGATTGAAATTGGGGTTGGGATTGAAATGGAAGATGAATTTTAGTGATTATGAATGAGTTTTGTATTTTTGATTTTCTGGTTTTTTTTTCTTTCAAGATGATGAATAAAGATGAGAGTTTTATTTGGGGATGAAGAAGAACATAAGGAAGAAGATGGAGGAAAAAATAATATAAGTTACAATAGATCCTTCCATGATCCAACGGTCTCCATTTAAAAAAAAGATCAAACGATTAAAAATAAAAGATTTAATAAGGTCTATGGTGGACCACCTATAAAGTTGGTTCATTTTAGGCGTTTAAGGTTAAAAATAAACGGAGAGGATAAAAAAGGTAAACGACAGAAGACTTATGAGACCAAATTGAGACACTTTATATTAGGGGACCAAAATGAAAACGAAAAATAAGTTAAGGGACTAAATGATTTATTAAGCCCTTATTTTATTAGTTTATAACTTAGTTTTTAGACGTTATTCCAAATAACGTTTGAGATTTTTGTTTTGAGGGAAACGTTTGAGATTATAGGTTATCATTTTTATTTCATGTTTACCTTTATTATTTTGTTTAAGATTTATTTTTATCAATATATACTATATATAAAGAAAATAGAGGGATTTTGGGCTGACTTTTTCGTTATTCCAATTATACCTTTAAATTAAAAAAATTCAAATAATGTTATATTGTTGGTGCTATTAAAAAGATAAGAATTTTTGTTATATTATTGTTGTCATTAAGAATGATAAATATTGTTTGTTGAGTTTGTTACAATTAAAAGTAACATATATTTATACTTATAATTTTAATCTATATCAAAAAAATTATATAAAATATCATTTTTAATTTACACACAGAGCAGAAAGATGAACACGTGAGTGTCCGTCTTTTCGCTAGTTTATTATAAAGAAAATGTTAAATGTCCAGTTCTTTTGGTCATACTACACGAATTATTTGGTAGCTTGATGTATATGTTACTAATGTTAATTTCACTCTCACTTTAATTATGTTACTCCACATTCCCTCTGAAATTGTGTTTCTCTTATTGCCCTAAAACTTCTCTCTTGCCATCCAAATTCAAAACTCCTATATTGTATGATTCATGAAGATTTTTTTCTTCAAAACATTGCATCAAGTCTTTTCAAACACAGACAACAAGGTAAGGTATCATTCCTTCCATTTAGCATTATTTCAATCGTATTTTTTTTTCTGTAAACCATATCGTTTCAGATTATATAATATGAATCAAGTTGTTCCTGGTTTGGATTATATAATTTGAAGTGCTTGTATATATGTTGTTTTGTTATTTTTTGGATATTTGTTAATTGTATGTATATGTGATTTTGACATTTTCAAATATTAACTGCAAGGACTATGCACCTTTTGTTTGCATATGACTGCTTTTTATTTTTCAGGGCAGATGAGAAGGAAGCGCAGGTTATGAAGAATATTCTTCATACTTACGAGTTAGCTTCAGGGCAGGCCATTAGCCTTCCAAAATCATAAGTTTTCTTTAGCAGTGTTGTTCCAACACTCTTGAAGGAATTTATTACAAACATATTAGGTGTCAGAGTGGTGATGGGAACAGGCAAGTATCATGATCTTCCATCCATGGTGGGTAGAAGTAAAGAGACCACTTTCGGATTCATCAAAGATCGTATTTGGCATAAAATCAATAGTTGGAGCAGCAAGTGTTTATTAAAAGCTAGCAGAGAGGTTATGATTAGATCGGTACAACAGTCTATCCCATCTTATATATATTATGAGTGTCTTTTTACTGCCAAATAAATTGATTGATGCAATTGAAAAAATGATAAATGCTTTTTGGTGGGGTAATGGTGGTAATATGCGCAGAGGGTTACATTGGATGTCTTGGGAAAGGTTATCTGTTCATAAGAATTTTGGAGGTATGGGGTTCAAGGACTTGACATCTTTTAATGTGGCTATGTTAGTCAAACAAGGTTGGAGATTCCAAACTGATTCGTCTAGTCTTGTCTCCCGTTTATTTAAGGCTGGATATTTTCCAAATTCTGATTTCATTGGGTCTAATATTGGGTATAACCCGAGCTATGTTTGGAGGAGTATTTTTAGTGCCAAAATTGTGGTGAAACAGGGTGCGCGTTGGAGAATAGGTTCTGGTGTTAATATACCTTTTTTAGGTGCTCCTTGGCGAAAAGATGGTTTGTCTTTATCCACAACTAATCCAATTTTTGAGACTTTGATGCAGGTCTAATTAATTAAATGAGTTTATAGACCAAGAATTGAAGATGTGGAAAGCGCCCCTTATTCATAATTTGTTTGATGTGCACACTGCGCAATTAATTCTTGACACACTGCTTCAACAACTTGTAACGGAAGATAAAATGATTTGGAAAGGTGAAAAAAGTGGTAAATATTCTGTTAAAAGTGTGTATAGAATATGTGTAACTGAAATTGCAGATAACTCTCGTATGCATGTGCATGGCTGGTGGAATCTTATATGGAAGTTAAAAGTGCCTCCTAAAATCAAGAATTTTCTTTGGCGTGTGTGTCATGGTTGTTATCCAAAACGTGCTCGCCTAAGTAGTAGAGGAGTTTCTTGTCCACTTGATTGTGTGATCAATGCAATAACAATTATGAAGATAGCATCCATATTCTTATCGAGTGCCATAAAGCTTTTCAGGTATGGTGGGATGCGGATTTATGGGGCAAAATTGACAGGGTGCTGCGTCAAGACTATAATATTCATGCTCTCATATTCACAATTTTGCAAAAATCTACTTCAAGGCAATGTGAACTTATGGGCACAATTATGTGGAGTCTTTGGAAGAGCCGGAACATGAAACTATGCCAGCAACATAACGAAACCAATGTGCAGGTGTTTCAACATGCAACTCATTTACTAGAAGAATGGAGAGCAGCCCAAGACATTATGTCTCGCCGCAGCAACCAAACCACCGTACCACAAGTGCGACATATAAGACAAGAAGAAGATCATTGGAAGAAGCCGACACCTGGCAGGTATAAATGCAACATTGATGCATCCTTTTCCACTTCTCTTAATAGGGTAGGGTTGGGCATGTGCCTTAGGGATGATGATGGTGCATTTGTTCTTACAAGAACATAATGGTTTACCCTCTTTGTGATATAGATGTGCGGGAGGTTGTTGGATTGCATACAACTTTGGATTGGATCTCTAATCAACAGTTTGATAATGTCGATTTTGTACTTGATTGTAATAGAGTTGTTGATTGTGTCAATTCTAACTTAGATGATAGCAGCGAATTTGGGTGTGTTATTACTGCTTGTAAACAACTGCTAGAGAATAGATTTCAGAACTCTTATGTTGAGTTCAACATGAGGCAAGAATATAGGGTAGCTCACGAGTTAGCATATTTTTGATGATGTACCTACATGTATTTGCATATTTTTGCTAATGAAATGCAATGAATTTATTACTTAAAAAAACCATATATTTTGGTTTGGGCTTAAATAATTAGTTGGTCCTTAACTTAATTCTTTGTTTTAAAAAGGTCTAAATTAAGTGTTAAAACGTAAACTCGTCCGAGTTTACGTTTTTAGATGTCAAAATCGTGTAAACTCAGGAAGTTGACCGAGTTAACACGGCCTAAAATCGGTAAAGTCAGGTAAACTCGTTCGAGTTTGCGAGTTTACCTTTTAAAAAAATTAGCTTTTCTTTTGTGCCGGTTTTCAATTAAAAACCAATTCATTTTTAAAGTCCAGCTCAATATCACAGTGTTATGAAACTGCAACCCTTCTTTTCTTCTTCTCATAATAAATGGACATTATATCTTAACTTGTTATCTTTATCAAACAAGAACTTGTTTTACTTTTTTTTTTTGTGTGGTGGAAGAACTTGTTTTACTTGAAAAAGTGAACATCAGAATAAATGAACATTATATCTTAGAGATGTTACAGAGCTTTAGAAGGATTGAACTTTTGAAGATATTAACTTGTTTATTTTTTGGATAGTTTTATTAACGACTTTAGAAACTTGTGAAACTTGCATTTTTGGATGGTTTTATGGATGACTTAGAGACTTATGAAACTTATGATTTTGTGCGTTAATTTTTGTACATTGATGTTATGTTGGTCATAACGTTCTATTATGGTATTTTGGTATAATTTGCCTTTGTAATTAAGTCATATTTTGCACTATTGACCTATTTACAATATTATATTAGCTTATATATGTCATGCATATAATAAATTTTATTTTATATAATTTTACCTAGACAAAAAGAATTGAGGTAAACTCTCGAGTTGCAAAACCTTGCTCATAACTATAAAAATGTGCAAATTGTTCCCTAATCTAAATTGTCGTTAATTCAATCTAAATTTTCTCATTATTCATGTCGTCAAGTTCAAAATTTTGTCTTTGTGAACGTCAAGATTGAGTTTGGTATTTCTTATTACTCATGTCGGCAATTTTGAGTAGTTTTGATTAAGTAAACGTTTTGGTTGACCTCAATGACTAAAATAAGTAAATAACAAACACAATAAAGAGTGAAGGATTTAATTGGAGTTTTATCTAAGTCATGGACCAAATTGTCATCACGTTACACTTTTAAGGATAAAAATGGTTGCTTCACCAATAATATTTTCCAATATTAAATTAATGTTGTTTTCTGCCTTAGGGATGTCACCAATTTGCTATGATGGAGTTACCTTTGGTGCTGGCGGATCTTGACTTATTTTGTTGGGGGTGCCAAATATTTGAAGAATATATATTTAAGTTGTTTCATTTGTTAGACACAAATTGTTATGTGATTATAGTGGTTCTGGTGTTTCAGTTTTACCTTATGATCAACGGTTCAAGTCTTGGCAAGACATGATTTTGTGAATAAAATTAAAAAATGCAGCAAAATAATTATCTGGGGGTGAAGATCCGCCACTGAACCTTTAGACCAATTAGAATATCTTTTGAGTTCCTTATAAAGTGAAAAAGTATATTTGCAAATCTGAAGTACATATATCATGATTTCATATAACACATATATTTTGCTCTTAACATAGCCATACATTGTGAATTTAATTGATAATGTAAAAGATATTTTTGGAGGTAAATAAGAAAGATGCAAAACCACAAACCAAAAACAACCGCGTTTCGATTTGTGAACTTGACAATATTATACGCAAGATATATTGTTTTTTTCTAAACAGCAAATTTATTCATAAGCTAACCCAACACAAGAAGTGAAGAGGCTATAGAGGAAAGACACAAGTTAACAATACATAAAGACAACTAAACCAATGCTAAAAAGCCACAACACAAAACCACCCAAACGAACAACCCCTTAACACAATAGAATCACAGCAGAAAAACCTTAACCAAATCAAGCAAAAACACCCAGACCTTCCCCTAACACAAAATCAAACCAGTTTCCAGCATCAACACCACATCAATAGACCCCTAAATAATTGAACCAAAACCAGCCACCTAAACTTCCTGGTATCAGTAAATTACAATTACTTAGTAGATATTGATATGTCTTGTTGCATTGATGTTTCAGAAA
>Ga0315914_1007159_pt1 | contig 15554 bp, 13 predicted proteins | sample MpolenodulesMG_FD_203920 | JGI IMG/M metagenome (GOLD analysis project Ga0315914, IMG submission 203920) | Medicago polymorpha root nodule microbial communities from Los Angeles, California, United States - elongated nodules | ecosystem: Host-associated > Plants > Roots > Nodule | place: USA... | reverse complement strand
CAATGTTTGAACGCATGATATCAACTCTGCAGATTCCCAAGAGCAGTATTCAGTACAGTGTAAAGGAAAAATTGGGATCATATGAAAAGCAGATTGCAGCTGCCATAAATCAATTTAGACCTAGGAAAGGCATGTCTTCACAGCAACCAGGACAGCTTCCACCAACTCATATGGCTTTGATGCCACAGTCACAATCTCAAGTTACTTCAGTACAGTCTCATGAAAATCAAATGAACTCTCAGATGCAGCCATCAAATTTACAAGGTTCTGCCGCCGTACAGCAGAACAATACTGCGAGCTTGCAGAACAATTCTATGTCTAGTTTATCAACAACACAGCAGAATATGTTGAATACAATTCAACCAAGAAATAATTTAGATTCTGGACAAGGAAATTTTGTGAACTCTTTGCAACAGGTTCCAGTGAGCTCCCTTCAACAAAACACTGTTGATACCCAACAAACCAACTCAATTCATTCCCGTCACAAGGTGGAGTCGATCATCGGCCGCCGCAAACTCTCTGTCCAGGTTTTTCTCTATCATTTTTTTGGATTCAATTCCACCGCAAATTGCGACCACAATAACCCTTCTTAACAAAATACAATATACCATTTTAATTTCGCGGTAAAGCGGTGCGATTAACAACACAGGTTAATATAATTTATATATTACGAAACCTACATTAACCATTAAGCTAAATTTTGCAAAATGTGAATGAAAAAAAAAATTGTTGGAATTGAGAATGTTTTTGTTATATCGTGATGCTAGTTCTGGTTTTAAGGTGATTTTTATCTCAAACTTTTGAAATTTAGGTTTTCGGATTTTGGGCATGAAATATGAGTTTTGTAACTTAATGACAGAATTATTGGATTGTTTATTCTTGTAACATTATTTTATGGCAATGAACGGTGGTTCGGTTGGTAAGTAGTTGACTCATACCCATCTCTTTGGTGGGTACGATAATCTGTAGGTTCTTCTATAAACACTCTTTGAGCCTTGAGGCTTGCCCGAACCCTAATAAGCCCCAGAACCCTAAACCTTAATAAATTAGTGCTGTGGAGATTTAATGTTTAATATTCGGCACATTTTAGTCAATGTTGTGAAATAGCGGTTATAGCATAGCTGAATTTGAACAAACTGTTATTGTTTTGTAATATGATATGTAGTACAAAGTGTTGTCAATCAATGTTGTCTACAGTGGATGGCGGAATATAAATGATGGTTAAATACGCTTATAAACACGCCATTTCAGCCTATGGCGCCGCGATGGTGGGCATTCCTTCACAAATTTGATATGGTAGTTGTCCAAATGCCAGCCATGGTGGTGCCATGACAACCATTTAGTAACACTGTTGTCAAAAAGTGGTTATAGTGGGGCTATAGCAGTGCAGCGTAAGGGAATTTGAACAAATTGCTATTTTTTGCTATTGACAACACTGATTTTAGATGATTTATACATACTCCTGTTATAGAGGGTCCTACGATTGCAGTCTCTTCTGTTCTTCATGCTCACTAGACACTAGTATTTTGTTGTACTGTTCATATATACGAAGCCTTAGTACGTTACATATATATGACCCTTACTCTCTCTCAACCAAGTAGGTTTCTGCACAACCAACTTCTGTTAGTTAATGACATCCTGCTATTCAAGTAGTGCCTGTAATTACTTTCTTTTACTAGTTAATGCCATCATGCCATTCCAATCGTGACGTTTATGATTGTTGACAAGTCTCTGTAGCTGGTGAAGTCTCTTCAGAAATGGAGAATCTGGGAACGTTACCATTAGCAACTCATACTACATCCATGATAAGGTCAGAAAGGAAGAAGGAAATATTGGAATCAGAATCTCCAACGAAGAAACAAAAGCCAGAACCAATCATAGCAGCTCATACTGAATTCCAACAAGAACCTCCATCATCTCAGTTTGTCACAAGAGAAGCCTTTGATCAGTTTGTGGAACAAACTCAGAACTTCATTGATCTAACCAACAAAAGGCATGAACAGGGAGAAGCTGCTAGGGCTGCTATGCAATCAACTTTGGATTTAATCTTGGCTAAGCTTTCTAGCAAAAACCCTTGAGCACTTATGTTCATCTTTTTAGCTTTTACTTCCTACTTGGCTGCACCTCTTTATGTTTCTTGAATCATAAGTTTTTTTCTTCTTCTGCCTTTCCTTTTGTCTGATGACAGAAAAGGGAAAAATATATTGAAAAACTGCTTTTCATCTACTTCTCCAATAAATTCATCCATTGTACCACGGCCTCAATCTAATCTAATTAAATGATTGCCCAGAAAACAACACTCACGTAGACACCACAACAACAAGTTCCCTAATTAGAACATACAAAAAGGGAAAATAAAGAGATAATATGACTTTTGAATATATAAGAAGACCCATCTTCAAAGTTCAAACTACCTTCCTCTACCTATTCTGCCAGAAAAAGAGAAAACAAGATGAAACAAAACCGAAAAGAAATAAAAATAAAATACTAATGGAAGTAGTAGATTGAAAAGAAACAAAATCAAGATAAGCCCCTTTGTTGCTCATGATAGGTAGAGGGAGGGAACAAGAAGTTGAATGATTGGAGAGACCAAATTCGATGCGACATAGTGGCACTAATGAAAGAAGAGCTAACAGAAACGGGAAATAACAGTCTCGATGAGTTACTTGGAGTGGGTGTTATTTCGATGCCGATAACAGTACCAGAGGTGAAGCAATTGAAAGACCTTCACATGAAGGAGGAGAGACGTGGCCAGACAATCCAAATGTCGCCAGAATCTTCTAGCTGAGACTGGAGTTTGGTCATACCGCTGACGAAAAAGATGTTTTGAATTTTAACCTAAAAACAAACGGTGTTAAGTTTCTAAGGGAGGTATCCATATATTTTAAGTTTCTAACACATTTTTGTTGACTGTATAGATGTTTTTGGGACTATATAGTTATTAACATCTTATTGTTTGAAGTCTAATAACTAAACAAGTTCATCTTACTATTCTTCTCTGCCTGTATTGTTTTATTTCATTTTCAATTTTTATTTTAACCTTTCCCATGTATTATTAAATTCCAGTGGTGTTTTCAGGTTAAACATTGTGATCTATATTTGTTTTCCTTTCCCTTCTCACTTGGGCAAACAATTTTTTTCACAAGGCTTGTTTTACCGTCTCAAGTACTTAATCAAGGTCAGCAACATCCTAATCCTTTGCCTAGTCAGCACCAGCCTTGTCAGCAGTGTCTATCTCGGACCATTCAAAATAACGGTGCACCTCAGCCTAACCTTCCATCGGTATCAAGTCTAACCCAGACTCCTAACCAGAATATTAGCCAAAATTCCAGCACACAACAACCTGGGCAAAATTCTGCGAGTATGTTTCCTGGTTCTCGGAGACAAATGCCAGGAAGGCAGCAGATTGTCCCCCAACAGCAACAGCAGCATTCACAGAATCAACAACAGATTCTTTACCAACAGCAGTGTCTGAGTCTTGTGCCACGGAGCAATGTCGGTGACACACAGAAATCCCAGATGCTGCATCCACAACTGAATCAGCAAAACAGTCTAACAAATATATATCAACGACAGTCAGGAAATAATGTACCAGGGTTACAACTGTTTGGAAGCAAGCCTGGCAACCAAGGCATCCATACAAGCAATCATTATTCACACATGCTGCAACAACCAAAAGTTTCAATGCAGCAACAGTTGCAACAAAATACATCGAAGTTGTTGCCATCTCAGTCACAGCAGTCCCTGATACAGGCTTCACAACATCAATCAATGTCACAGATTCACAATCAGCCTGCACATATGCAACTGCAACAGGGTTTGCTGCAGCAGCCAAATCTCTTGGAACAATATATGCATCAAATTCTCTTGCAGAAACTCCAAGCATCAGGGCCATTACTTCAACAGCAAAATGTTCTTGATCAGCAAAAACAATTATGTCTATCTCAAAGAGCTCCTCCAGAGACATCAACAGGTATGTACCTCATGAGACGGAGCTAGAAGGGGGGGACCAGCAGAGGCCATGGTCCCCCCAAACTTTATAAAAAGAAATTTATACTAGTGTGCAATTATATTTTTTGGTCTCTATTTTTTTTGTAAACTTTATATGATATTTGTATAATGAACCTTTTCTCTGAATATATTGGGTCTTAAACACTTGAGTTTCTACTATTAAAAGTCTTTAAACCAAATTTAAAAGTCTATGTACAATATTCTTTTTCCTCTAAATTTAATTGAAAGATCATGTATTTGGTTTAGGTGAAAGATGGTTAAAAGAACAATTCACTCATGTTTTAGGATAAAAGAGAGAGATAATATGAAGTATAATCTATGTGTCACACACCTGCAGAAAAATCTTATATTAATGTTGAAAGTGTTGATAATGTTAAACAACGATTAAGGACAACTATAGTGCTTTTTTATCTGATTAATTCTGTCTCGTCGTTAAATGAATTATCTGAGAGTTTAGCATTATTATCGTGTAGACTTATTTAATTCTATCATAGATTATCAATTAAATAAATTTAATAGTAGATTTGGTGAGCAAGCAACCAAGCTTCTTATATTGAGTGCAACTTTAAATCCCAATGATGCATTCAAGTCATTTAATCTTGACAACATTCGTAATCTTGTTCAGAAATTTTACACTTCCAAATTTCTACTCAAGAAGACTCAATTAATATGAGTTGCAACACTGAATTTGATGTGCTTAAAGATGTCAATATTCAAATGTTGTCCACTATTGGTGAATTATGTCATAAATTAGTTGAGGCTGCTAAATCAAATTTTTATCCATTGATTAACAGAGTGCTACGATTTGTGTCAACAACAACCACAAAATTAAAAAACAAGGTTACACAACAAGATGGAAGATGATTTTCTCATAGATTACATGATTGTTTATATTGAAGAGGAGATTGCTGAAAAATTGACTTAATATCTAATGATTTTAACTATATGAACCAACGACAAACGTAACTTCATAAGTAAATGCTATAGTTCTTTTTTATATATATTTTTTACTATATTGATTTTGGAATTGTCTTATAATTTCTTGTGTATGTTGTTCATATGAAAATTTAATTTTACATTACTGAATTATACTTTTAAACTTGGTCCCCCCTAAGCTTAATTTCTGTCCCTGTGCACCCGCGTCCATGTATTGTACTCTGTCATCACTTTCCTCGTGAGTCAGTGGCTCTATAAGCAAATACAAAGTACTCTGGTAGAACTGGACCAAGTGATAGAGTGAAATTAGGAAGAGACAGTAAATGGTGTATCATTCAACAGTAGTTTCTCTGATCATGATGATCTAGAGGTAGAAATTGATACACGAAACGAATATTCCTCAATGGTATTTGAGAGACCCTTGCTCTCTCTAAACTTACTTCCTGTAATCTCTTCTTGGCTTAGTTTCCTTCCTATCCTATGTATTCTCAACTCCTAACTATACCTAGATATTACAGTAAGTTACGCGAGTGTTATGTCCTTGTCTGTTTTTCCTTATGTAGACCCTTTTTATTGTTAACCTGCTATCATACTCATGTATTTTCTTAGCATTGTATGTTCATGTGATGTGATTTCCGTATCATATTTGTTGCAACTTCCGTGGATTCTACAACACAGACTGCACAACCAAAAGGTACTAAGCTATTTTTCTTATCATTTTTATTTCCTCACTGAAGTCTTGCAAGGACAGCAGAATTTAGTCAAGCAAATCATAAAGTGAAGTAAATATGGGTTGTAAAGATAACTCTTTTGGTCTTAGGGGAAAACTCATGAAGTTGTTCTTTTTTAAATAGGTCTGAAACCGGCTTGCCCTTCCCTGGAATGTTTGAATGAATGATTCTCATCTTTAGCATGATATTTGAAATCTTGTGTTGTGAAACTGCTGATATTTGACCACAAGAAACTCAGTAGTATGTCTTATAGATTTGTTTTTATTTCCACCCTTTTAATCTTCTGTTAGTTAATGACATCCTGCTATTCAAATAGTGCCTGTAGTTACTTTTTTTTACTAGTTAATGCCATCATTCCATTCCAATCATGACGTTTATGATTGTTGACAAGTCTCTGTAGCTGGTGAAGTCTTTCCAGAAACAGAGAATCTGGGAACGTTACCATTAGCAACTCATACTACATCCATGATAAGGTCAAAAAGGAAGAAGAAAATATTGGAATCAGAATCTCCAACAAAGAAACAAAAGCCAGAACTAATCATAGCAGCTCAATCTATTTCCCCTCCAGAAAATAATCAAACACCCACATCTATTGACCACACAACCACTCAATTTCAGCCATCTCAACCACCACAAGAACCAGAAGTCACTCAACCAGATATTCCTCATTCTCAAAATAAACAAGAAAGTCAATTACTTCACCCAATTCCTGAAGAACCTTCGCCATCACCAACCCAAAATAACGTTTTGATCCTTGTTCCTCCTCAACATGAAAATCTCGTTTTGGAGACGCCACCAACATCAGAAAACACCACCACTTCATCTCCAAATGAAAATCAGTTTATCTTGATTGAATCTACACCTGACTTTACTTCACCTCCTACCTATCCTACTCAAGCTGATCATGATGTCCCAGAAGAACAAACTGACAATCCTTATCCTAAGATTGCTGAGTTTGTTGAAAAGTTTGCAGCAAAAGCTGGCATTTATCGTAGGGAAGCCTATGATAGCTTGTGTCCCAATGCCATCTCTAGTATATGGGAAGGATGTAGACAAATTGCAAATGATTGGATTGATCAAAATGTGGTTGTAGGCTGAAAATGGGCAAAGTTTAGCAGAATTGACTTTGAAAGAAGAAGACAGATACAAGAGGTATGGCACCGCAAGCACAGAGCTGAACAAGAACAGCGGAACCAGTCGTTACTTGCAGCTTGGGAAAAAAAGAAACATATTTTAGCTCTAAAGGAAACAGAAGAATGGACTCCAAAACCTCTCACAATCACCATGGAAGATGAACCGATTGAAACTACTGTCAACCAGTTGCTAGTTACTGCAGCTCATACTGAATTCCATCAAGAACCTCCATCATCTCAGTTTGTCACAAGAGAAACCTTTGATCAGTTTGTGGAACAAACTGAGAACTTCATTGATCTAACAAATAAAAGGCATGAACAGGGAGAAGCTGCTAGGGCTGCTATGCAATCAACTTTGGATTTAATCTTGGCTAAGCTTTCTAGCGAAAACCCTTGAGCACTCATGTTCATCTTTTTAGCTTTTACTTCCTACTTGGCTGCACCCCTTTATGTTTCTTGAATCATAAGTTTTTTTCTTCTTCTGCCTTTCCTTTTGTCTGATGACAGAAAAGGGAAAAATATATTGAAGAATCTTGTTTTACTTTTTTTAAGATTTATTTCCTTTTGAGATTTCATTGAACTTTGTGCAAAATACCAACTAAAAGTAATTTGAGTACACATGCTCATGCATATGCATGATTCAATCTTAGAGTAATTAATCAATTCAGGGAGCGCTTCTGAATTTATGGTACTACTTGCTGCTATTATTTGAGTTGTACAAGTCCAAGATTTAAAAATGTCATGATTAGAGAATTTAAAAGAGGGAGTTCCATATGGGGGACAGTTTTTTCTTTAACTCTTGCTAAAACTTTGTCCTGGCAAACTCAAGTCTAGATGGTGAGGACCTTTTACAATTTCAAAAGTATATCACCATGGAACTCTTGATCTATAACAAGTGTTTTTTGGGGGCAACCCACAGTAAAAAGGGTGTTTCCTCTTTTTATCCTTTATTTGTAGATTTTATGTTTGAGGTATTTTTACAGTTTAGAGAATTGTTATGGAGAAGTTACATTTGATTTGAGCAATTCTGGGACAGTTGTTGCAACAACTTGGCGTGTATATGGTGATCAACGTGGCTCCATTAATTAATTCTATAGTGTGGGAGACATTGATATTGAAGAGTTAAAGTAATTGAACTTTGAGAAAGGCCAAGAGTTTTGATTTTGTGCATATGGATCCCAGACCAAGTAGTGACCCCGACTTTGGGTTTGAAAAAAAATTCCCTTTTTTTTTTATATGAGGACTTTTTTTTCTTCTTTTGTTTGTAACAACATATAACTCGTTTCTCATATACCAGAAAACCAACAAATGTTTGTGCAATAAAAAAAATTGAAAAGCTTCTTGAACAGTATCAAAAAAACACCAAAACCAATGATAGGCTAAGTGTCTCAATCTCGTGTTTGATGCCACAATAGAATACGGTAAGTTAATCATATCATGCCTTTTATCAAGGTGTTTTCAATACAATCTGGTATTTGAACCAGGGAAACTAAGTGACAATAAGGCTGCCTTTGCTAACTTACAACAACCTCATTTGCTTGTCTCCGCACAAACTCAACACTCGAGTTTGGATAATACTTCCAAATTCAGTAACATCATGCCTCGAAGATAGAAAACTATCGACTACTCTCTTTGCATCCAGCTCAAATTCAACACACCCCAAATTAAGTTCATGCACCCAATTTAACGCTCAAAGTAAGCCAAGCGCTTCTCCAATATGAACTTCACAAATATGACTAAACCACTCAGTTTTAGCCAGGACAAAGGCACCGTACTCATCTCTAATACACATACCTATTCCAACGCGATTTAAGTGTTAGAAAAGGATGCATCAATGTTACATTTGTATTTTCTTGTACCTGGTTTCATCCAAACCACATTACCATGTTGCTGTCTAGAAATTGGAGTTGTTTGCTGAACCGCTTTAGCCGCTTTCCATTCCTACAAAATATCCTTTGCTCGTGAGAGAACAAAAGTCTGTGCATCTGTAACCTCATTCTAAATTTTGTTGTTTCTTTGCTTCCAAATGCTCCAAAGAATACAACAGAAAAATTCTGCATCAGCGGCTCCAAGAACCGATAGAATATTAAAAATCATAGTTTTGGTATCACGGGGTTGACTTAGAGCATCAGATACGGAGGAATAACCTTCCCACATGCTCCAAATATTACAGCTGTTTGGGCATCTAAAAAAGAGATGAAGATTGTGTTCTTCCTCCTACCCTTTATCTCAAAGACGCCTGCGAGTTGGTATACAATTCCCATAAATTCTCAAAATAAAGTTTTTAACCCGCGGCGGCATCTTGAGTCTCCAAATAATGTCCCAGGAACCAGAAACTTTAAAATGAGATACATCAAGAAGTTCCTGCATACATAACTTATAAGCACTCCAGACAGAATAATCACCATCATTTTCCTTCTTCCAAACTAGACGGTCTTCTTTCACAGAAGGGTATAAGGGCGTTTGAATGATGTGATCCACCAAGTCTTAACTGAAGATTGCTTCAAGAGGGGAACATTCCAAACTTTTGAATCTTGAAGGAGACAATCTTTAACCCACAAATTTGCTAGTGGAAAATCATCTATAGTTGGCGGTGTAATAGTAATGTTCTCATTAATCCAATTATTATTCCACATTGGTATAGATGTATCATCACCTATTTTCCACATGCTCCCTGCTTTTAAAATGAATCTGGAATTACAAAATGCTTCTCCAAACAAAACTAGGGTTGTGACCCAAAGATGATTCAAAAAAATTACATCTCGGAAAATACCTGGCTTTGTACATCGTGGAGATGAGAGTATCCGGATTAGTCATAATACTCCATCCTTGTTTCCCAAGCATAGCAAGGTTAAATGTGCCCAGACTTTTAAATGTGTTTTTCCTTCTTGAAATTACTTTGTAAATGTTTTCTAAGTTCTAAATAACTTTATGGAAAGCATGACCAGTTTTAAAAGTTGTTGATGAATTAAATATTGTCGCCCCCCAATGAAATCATGTGTTGCACATTCATATAAATGACTAAAAAATGGATAAGGTTTGGGCTCCATGTAAGAAAAACACATGATCCTACAGATTTGCTAGTGGAAAATCAATATGTTAGTGAAAGATTTTCCTCAAGAATGTTGGGAATCAATCTTCAGATTCCTTGGCCAAGGACATGATTTGGAGTCTGTTTCTATGGTCTGCAAGAAATTCCTTTCCATTACAAACCAAGTGAAATTTTCTTTAACAGTACATGATCCTACTGTTCTCTTCCTTCCTCGGCTACTCTCGAGATTTTTAAGGCTCAAAGTCATAGATTTTAGTCACTTCAATGGTGAACTAGAAGGCTTGCTTCATCAAGTTTCACAATCTGGGCTGGACCTTGATTTCGTTAATCTTTCCAACCAGAGAACAATTCCTGTTGATGGATTGCGAGAGCTCGGTTCAAAGATGATAAACTTGAGGGTTTTGATTTGCTCAAACATTGGCTCTCTTCGCGATAGCCATCTGATAGTGATAGCTTATTGCTTTCCATTTCTTGAAGAGCTTGACATTAGTTTTCCTTTGGATTCTCAAGCATCTGATTTTGGATTGATAAGGCTATCTTCCATGCTCGAGAATCTACGCAAAATTGATCTTTCTGGTAATCACTTAACCGCCGATAAATCTCTTTTGTCTCTATGCCAGAATTGTAGATCACTGGAAGAAATTTCATTCTTCCAATGTTTCAAAATATCCCAAGTTGGAATTGCTTCTGCGATCCGAATGAGGCCAAGTTTGGCTTCGATATCCTTTAACATTGAAAAGAAAAGAATACATGGACCTTGTTTGACACCCCTACCTATTAAATTGGATTTGATCGATTCATTCGAGAGCTTGAAGAGATTAAAAGCTATTGATTTGTCATATTCTTTTATAACGGATGAGTTTCTTATCTCAGTTGCTAACGGTGCTGTTGAGTGTCTGAAAAAACTTGTCCTGCAAGACTATTGCAATTTTACATTTTCAGGAATCTTTTATGTTTTATCCAAATGTCAATTGGTTCAATGCTTAGATTTTCGAAAAGCCGACTTTCTAATTGATCAATGTATCAACAAGTTTTCAATATTTCTTCATAACTTGACCTCTATAAACCTTATTGGTTGTTGCCAGCTAACAAACTCAACCTTTTTCATACTCACGAGAAATTGTCCCTTACTAAGTGAGATCAAAATGGAGAGAACGTATATCAGAGTAGAAGGTGAGGAAGATTCCGACTCCATGTTGCATTTTTTCGTCAACCATAAAGTAAAAGCGGTTTATTTTGGTGATAATATTTTACTGAATGATGAAAGTTTAATCAAATTTTCTTCAATTTGCTCCAGTTTATAACTGCTTGACATAAATGCTTGTGAGGGTATCTCTGGAGAATGTATTGTTGAGGTTATGAAGAGATGCTTTGAGATAAGGCATTTAAATCTTGCCAATACAGGAATTGAAAAATTTGATATAAACTTTGAAGTTTCCCAATTGAAGGTGTTGAACTTGTCAGGATCAAGAATTGAAGATGAATCACTCTCAACAACATCAAAGTGGTGCAGTGGATTACTGTCTTTGGACATTCAGAATTGTTTGTATGTTACAACTAAGGGAGTAAGGGAAGTAATAGAAAATTGCATAACATTGAAAGAGTTAAATTTAAGGAATTGCAGTTTGGTGGATGGTGATTTTGTTTGTGGACTAATACATACAAGGCCTTCCTTGAGGAAAATAATCACACCTTCTGGTGTTGATTTTTATTGCTGAGTAGAAGTTGAGGAATTTCAATGTGACATATATCATGTCTTGTTTGTTATATGTTCTATATTGTACTAATAAGTACCTTTCATGTGTGGATAGCATTTTTGTGATAAAAGAAGTTGAAAGTTGTGTGTTTATCTTTGTTATGTAATCCAAATTATGGAAGTGTAAATAAAAGGAATGAAGCAAGAACACTCCTCGGATTAGGCGTGTCTCGGTGTCAGACACGTGTTGTGTCCGACACCGACACATACAATTACACTAAATAAAATGACTTTTTCAAATTATTACCGGTGTCAGCGTGTCGGTGTCCGTGTCGTGTTTGAAAAGTGCAATATTCATTAACACGTTGTAAATTGAAAAGGAGTCATTAATTGGTTTGAGAAGCACAAGAAAGTACATAAACTAAAAGACATTCACAAATCCATTATAATATGGAGATGCTGAAGAAGTAGTCACATTTATTTCGGTTTGAGGAGAGCAGCCTCCCAAATAGGGAGATAATATGTAACAAACTAAAATTATTCTGATTGAAGTAGTCCAGCCTCCTTGTAGCTCTCAACAGAATCAATGAGTGTTTCCTCCAATGGCCTGAATTTCCATCCCAAACTTTGCAGTTTCTCTGAGCTCAGCATTTTGTAATCATCCATCTCAATATAGCTGCCAGCGATGAAAACTTTAACATAAGATTGCGATCATCAAATCTTTATAGGCAAGTATCTATGAAACACTGACACATACACCGAACACGAAACTTTAACTTAAGATTGTGATCATCAAATCTTTAGAGGCAAGTAGCTATGAAACACCGACACATACACCGAACACGAAACTTTAACATAAGATTGCGATCATTAATTCTTTACAGGCAAGTAGCTATGAAACACCCGAACACGACACTGGCATGCTGACACCAATGATAATTTGATAAAACGGAAGTATTGAATTTAAATGCATGTGCCAGTACCATCTCAATGTTGGACACAAGACACGCTTTCAACCTGAAGTTTCGGTGCTACAAAGCAAATATTAAGATTCAAACTGCAACTGCAAGTACTCCATCGTACAATATTGTTTGCAATTTTTCCTTCCTCTCTCTCCTTACTCAACAATTTTCCTGATACAAGTATTTATATCTACAAGAACTTGCCTAACAGGTAATCTCCTTTACAAATACTCATTAATTAATGACTTATTTAGTTTTCTGTTAAAAAAGTTCTCTCATTTTTCACATTTCTTGCATATTTCGTATATATCTTGATATTATTAATATTACTGATAATATTTAAATTTAGAGGTTGATTTTTGACTACGACTTTAGAATATGAAGCTTACTTCGTAGGGTACTTGTAGTTTGGATATATACCCTTCAATCTCTCCACCAAATCGCGTGTGACGATAGCGTGTGAAGTGCAGATGTATCTCCCGTCTGCCTCGTGATTCTCATAAGCCAACAGTATTGCATCAACTACATCTCGTACATCAACAATCCAACGAAGCTTATTCTCCAATGAGTCACAACCTTCTAAGACAAGATGAATAACATGAAAAATAATTTTAATATTTATATGAAATCTAAAAGATATGAAATTAGTAAATTATTATGGCAGGAGAACAAGTTATGCAGAAAACTATCCCCATGAAGGGCATATTCATACATAATTCATGATCTATCTAGTTAGTAGAAGATAGTGTAGCGTAGCAGCCAACTCCCAAAACAATATAACGGTGAAGCAGGTATGGTATTGCCATGCATTTATAATGGCTAAAAAATAGAAGAATGCACAAAACTAAACACACATATTTATAATTAATCATCAAAGTTCTTTGCTACTAATATTCAAATAAATATTGAAGCCCAAACTCTGAATCTGTTATGTAAACTAAAAATCAAACCCCATTGTTACATGACCAATGATTTTAACTCGCATTGTATAGTTCATAAACATGCATTTTTTAATAAGAATTTGATAAGGCATATCAGTAGGTACCTTTTAAAAGTTTGACGAGAACCAAGCTACTTGCATTTGTGGTTGACTGTAAAATTGGTCCCAAAACAAGAGTAGGACAAATGGTTACCACGTTAAGTCCAGTTCTTTTCGCGAAATGCAGGGCCTGTTCTTCTGCTTCTGTCTTGGCATAACAGTACCAGTTCTGGATCATATGTGAAACATAAGTTTATTTACATAACACAAAATTCTATGATGATTGAAACATAGCATATTTTGCAACTTAAACACCGGAGTAAATAGTAGTGTAACAGACACTAATATCATATCATAAGGCTAATGATAAGTTCATGTCATGCACAAATATAATAAAATCTTTATGACCTGAGTATTTTTGCAGTAGTCTTTGTCAGACCAACAAGACTCATCAATCGCTTTATCTTTTGGAAAATTAGGGTTGATAGCAACAGCAGCTACAGATGATACAAAGACGACACGTTCCACATTAGCTTTGAGACAAGCTTCAAGTACATTAGCAGTTCCCTTCACCGCAGGCTCAATCACTTCCACCTGCGGATTAAGCTTCAAGTATATTTTTGTCACTTCAGACTTTTCATCGATGTCGTGTTTACTAACATGAACAATTTCGATGACACTGATTGATAAGCTGAAAATCTTTCACCTTACTGGTGTCTTTTCACCATGAAGGCAAAACTAGAACCACGCGGTGACATATCAAATTAGTTTGCATATAAGAGAACGTTAGAAACGTTACCTCAGGATTAGGTACAACTGTTGAAGGTACTGGGCTAGCAACATGGAAAACTGCACTGCATCCAACAATTGCCGAGTAAACCGATTCGTAATCCAAGATATCTTCTTTAAAGAGTGTAAGGTTCTCAGAAGCTTTTTCCAGTTTCAGCAAATGTTCATATTTCGGACTACCTGCAGTTTTCGGACATACGCTTCAAATGAATCACAACAACACTTGTACCTCAAAACAATGAGAGAAAACATGCATAACAACATCCTCTTCAACAATTGTATGCAAAATAGTATACTAAGTAATTTGAAATTTTGCTAAACAGTAGCACACAGATTAAGGAATGGAATAATGTTGTCCAAAGATATAATACTTTTACTAAAATAGTCTCGCTAGTTATTGGTGCATTTGTCATCATTATAAATTAAAGTACAAAATGATACTTTGGAAGTTGTGTGGATAATAATAATTAGGCTTTAAGGTATGTTTAGTACTTGCAATTAGGCCCCATTTAAAAATCCGTCTCTGTAATCGCTAATCCTGGCGATTTACCCTTACATTCTCTAATCAGTTAAAAATTCGTCCCTTGACCAACTTAATCACTGCCACGTCATCTGTTTACTGACGTGGCGCTGTTAAACTGGTTTTCACTTGACATATCATCCATCTGGGCACGGGAAAGGACAAAAATGCCCCTCTTCAGATGAGGGCAACTAAATATGACGAAACTACCCTCTGATCCATCATTCTCTTCATTTGCATCAATTGAGTTTTCTGGGTGACGAAATTAGGGTTTGAAAAGGGGAAAAACGTGAATGAAGAATCTTCTTGCTCTCTGATACGGATCGAACGAAATGAAGTGGGCTGACTCGTTTTCGATGGCGAATCCAATGGAGGTGTCAAACTCGAATTCGAAGAACGCAGCGGCTGGAGAATCGTCACGACATAATACGGGTATGTTCATTTGAAACAATGAGCTATGTTTTTAGTTGTTGTTTTTTAGTGAATGTCTGTGTTATTTGAATGAACTTGTTGTTTTAGGGAATGTCATCGTTTTCCATCATTTCTAAATTGGAGTTTCTTTTTTTCCAGATATGGGTATTGCTGTTAAATTTCATTACGGGGGTAGGTTTGTTAGGGATTGGGTTATTTGTTACTACGGAGGAGAAGAAACGTTGATTAAAGGTTTAGATCCTGATAAGTGGTGTTTCTTTGAGCTAACTGGAATTTTGGAAACTGATTTGCTAGTTAAAAAACCTTTTAGGTT
>Ga0315914_1007158_pt1 | contig 15557 bp, 8 predicted proteins | sample MpolenodulesMG_FD_203920 | JGI IMG/M metagenome (GOLD analysis project Ga0315914, IMG submission 203920) | Medicago polymorpha root nodule microbial communities from Los Angeles, California, United States - elongated nodules | ecosystem: Host-associated > Plants > Roots > Nodule | place: USA... | reverse complement strand
GTCATATTGGACCGAACTGGGTTACCATCTTGTGTGTGTTTGTTTATTTCCTTTTAAGCTTGCTTATCTCTATGCTTGGTTAGTGTTTGTGTCATTGTTTTTTAGCTCTTATGTGTGTTATTGCTTGAAGACACTTATATCTAGGATTACCACTACCTTTTGCTCCACACATCTTTGTTTTTCATTGGTGTGATTTCCGAACGGTTATAATTTCACAACACTATCCCATAATGAAAACACAAAAACGTTTCTCAACCCTCAAAAACGAAAACGCGATCTTCTCCCTCAATCTCTCTGCACGACACCACGGACACCACCGCTCCATCTTCTCCACCACCGTTGTTCCGAAATCTGAACCATCACAACACCTCACGTCGAACACCGTATGCTAGAAGATAACTGTGTTCATCTCCGAATTGTGAGTTTCGTGCAATTTCGTTCATAGCTTTACATTCTGTTCTTTCTAATTTGTGAGTTTGATCTAATTTGAGTTTTACATTTGGGTTTTAGGTTCCTTTTATTCTAATTCAGCTTAATTTGTGATTTTGATGTAATTTGAATATTAGGTTTTGGGTTCCTTTGATCTAATTTAAGTTTTAGGTTTAGGTTTGGGATTTCTTTGATTCAATTTTGCTATCTTATTTTTAGCCTCCTAGTGATGCTGAAAGTGAGTTTCAAACAAATTTTGCTATCTTATTCTTCAAGTACATACGGCAACCCTTTCTCATGCATTAATGCTGACTTATTTTCAGCCTTTATATGGGGTGAGAGAAAGGGTGCAGATCAACTACATTGTTTTTAAAAAAGTTATTAAATATATAAAGATACAAATATTGTTTTTAAATTCTTTAATTTTTTTTGTTAGCCTTTATCAATAGGGGTGTAACGGTTCGGTTTGGATTGGTTTTCACTCAAAAAAATGTCTGAACCGATGAAATCTTCATCGGTTTGGATTGGTTTGGTTTTCACTGTTTTTAAAAAAGAAACCGAACCGAACTAATCGGTTTGATTCGGTTTGGATTGGTTCGGTTGATCGGTTTATTTAAAAATACAATTAAAAAAATTTCATATGCTTACAAAATATTTCATAGAGCTTTGTATAATTGTATTTCATATTTTGTTTTTTCATGTTCTCTATTTTTCAAACAACTTTCTATAACTAACCCGACTCAATATTTCATATATGATCCAAGATTCATTCATCCATCATTCTTCAAAAACAACTTCATCAAGCTCAAAATTTCAATCATTCATGATCTACATGCATCATTCATCAACAAACACAAAAATTCCAAAAGGAACATCCTAAAATTAAAACATAGTCAAAATAACAAATCCATGGCATAAACATGATAAAACTAACCAGATAAACATGATAAATCAATGGCATAAACATTATAAAACTAACCAGGTGAACGATCTCAACGGTGACCGGTGGCGATGAACAAGGGTTTGGTGTGGTACGGTTGGAGTTTCTTTTTTAGTAGAAATGAAAGCGTCTAACTGATGAGATGAGATGAAGATGAGAGAAAGTGAATGGATTAAAAATTATTTTGGGCCTAACCATAAGTTTGTGTGAGGTAGGATAGTATTAGTAAAATAAGGAGTGTGATTATCATCGGATTGGTTCATTGGTTTCACGGATCTCGAAATGAAAAACCATGAACCAAACTAAACTAGATCGGTTTCGATTGGTTCGGATCGGTTTCAAACCGAACCAAACAAGGTCAGATATTTTTCGGTTTGGACTTTCGTTTCATTGGTTTTGTCCGAACCACTTACACCCCTATTAATCAATGAGAGATTTTTTTTTGTGGTGGTCGGGTTTTGAACCACATACCTTGCATATATATTATGCATCCTAAACTAGATGATTTCGATAGAGAAACTTTTGAAACTTGTTCTTGGGTCAAAGAATTGTAATAAAATAGTTTATTTCATTCTTACACTTTAGGAGGTCATAACCATACTACATAATTTAATTTATGTATATGATGCATGAAATGTATGTTTAGTTAGCGCATGTATGAGATGTATGTTTAACATGTTTTAGCAGGGTTACCACACAAGAGGCGCAGCCGCAGCCGCAAAAGAACCTCGTGAGTTCAATAATGGCATCAAGGTTTACGAGTTGAGGCAGAAGACCAAAACTGGTCTGTTGGCTTTGCTCTGTGTTGCTAAGGTCACTGGGGGTGCAACCAACAAGCTCTCCAAAATTAAGGTGGTAAGGTTGTCGATTGCTCAGGATTTGACAGTGATTTCCCAGAAGCAGAAAGCTGCATTGAGGGAAATTTACAAGAACAAGAAGTATTTGCCACTTGATCTCCGCCCAAAGAAGACCAGGGCCATTCGCAGGAGGCTCACTAAGCATCAGTCCTCATCGAAGACCGAGAGGGAAAAGAAAAAGGAGACATATTTCCCAATGAGGAAATATACTATCAAGGCATAGGATTGTAGAGCATTATATCTATCTATTGGACATTTACACCCTCTTCGTAGTTGAAAAGTTTTGATATTTCTACTTTTGTATTTTCATGGGGGCAATATTATGTTTATCTTTACAAAAAACATGATTTGATATATGTTAGCATCCATGTTTTAAATGTTTTATATATGCTATCTATGAGCATAAATGTCATGCATCTCTAGAAACACGTGTATGAGATACACATGTCGGCGAGATCAAATTAATTTAAATCCTTTAAATTGAATATTAAATTAAATGTTTTTCAAAGTATAACACCCTTCAAGACTAGTATCGAAATGTGTGGGTTCGCCTCCGCGAAATGCACCTTCTATACTAGTAAGTTATGGCGCGGTAGGTAATTTCATTTATCTAACTGTTATTTTTTGGGTCTAACTTAACTAAATTATTTTAATAAGATTAAAATATATTAACCTCAAATAAAAATATTAAGTTAATTGCTTTCTAATATCAAAATGTGTGGATTCGCCTCCGTGAAGTGCACTTTCTATAGTAGTAAGCTGCGGTGCGGTAATTCCATTTACCCGACTATTATTCTTTGAGTCCAACTTAACTTTTAATATGATTAAAATAAATTTAGAAGTAATGTTTGGGAACATCTATTTGATAGATTAGAGTAAGGAGTTACTCTCTCTTAATATTATACGGATGCTGTCAAAAAGGGCACCTGGTTCATTGTGTGATTACTATCCCTATTGTAAGAGTTTAATGTTACTTTTATTGCAACAGTTGACATTTATTCTTCCTTAGTATTGTAGTTAAACGAAGTTCAGATGTTGTAAGAACTTAGACCGAGTTTTCTGATATTAATGGTAAAAAAATTTGGAATGTAAAGATCTATAATGGTGAATAATATTATCTTTCGATGCAAGGTAATTCTCAAAACCAAGTAGCATTAAGAGCTGGGTTCTTGCAAGTTTTCTAAAGGATGACAACATACATATATCTTGTTAAAGCATGAATATGTTGCTGTTACAGCTAATGAAAAATGGTTTTATTATGGTTCTGAGCAAAAGGATGAGATGGATTCGTCAAGGTTAACAAAATTGGTTAGAGTGTATAAATTAAAATTGTTGGTGATGTATACTGTAAAATTACATGCCAAGTAGCTTTGTTAGTGACATGGTTATTCAGTCACTGCCTTGTGATTGATGCTTAATAATAGAAACTAGTCAAGTATATTTCTTTTCTGCCTTGCTTGCAGGGCTAAAAGATCACAAATTCGCAAAGTTTGCGGTAGTAAACTCCCAAATGAAAGCAGTGAAGCAATTATGTAGGTATCTCTATCTTTGTATACATCTGTAACTCTCAAATTACTCAAATATACTTGTTAACGAAAGATATAACATGCATCTTTGTGAAATTGGTAGGTAGTTTGATTTATGGCCTGAATTGAAGAGGAAATTGTTGTCTGTCTTAAATAAAGCTGCACTAACCGGAGGAACATTGCCTCAATCGGTGCAAATGATTTTTTAAAAAACTGAAGAATTTAAAAATAAAATAAAAAAGGTCATGGATGCTACTGTACTGATCAAGGGATCCAAAGGAAATCTTGAAGAGTATAACGTTTTGAGAAGTTTCTGAAATCCTAGGCTGCTACCGTGATTTTCAACAGCCTGATTGATTTTGGACATAAGATGGATACAACATGGTTAGGAGGATGTGGCATGCATTTGGAGAAGTGTAGAACAAAGATGCTCGATGGAGTATTTAAGTGGCTTGATTCTTCCCCTGTGATAGCTAACTTTCGAGAGAGGTTACTCCAAGTGCTTTGATACCTATCGGAATCGTGTGGACCATGGCTGAGTCAAGATACGCGACTTTGTTTTCAGCAGCAGACAACTCTTGGAATTGTTTTTTAGTTCTGTCAACAAATTTGTATCAGCAATCTGTATTTATTGTTTTCTGATTTTTGAAACTAAAAAATATATATTTGTGCATTTTGTTGTTTGCATGATATTTTGTATATGAATTAGTGAGAAGAGTCAATGGTATTGGTACGGGAAACGTATTTTTTTTTATTCAATTCATGTTCATAATTTCTATATTCAGCCTAAGCTTTGGAACAAAATAACACTTCAATTTATCCAGATCTGAATTAAACTAGAAAAATCCTCAAATCCATGTTGGATCATGTTTCGCGGAATCATATATATTATAACGTATATATTATATACTCTATCTGTAGAAAAATCATCAAAAACTTTAGTGTGTGTATTACATATAAAGCTCTCATGCAGTTCAACAAAGTATTGACATATATAAGGCTACAACAGCTACTTCATCAACAGATGCCAATGCATTGAGAGGGGGATCCATAAACAAAAGGAGTGAACTTAAAACAACGACGAATATGGCAAAGATAACAAGTGATTTGCATGAAGCACCATATTTTGTAACAAGTTTGAGTCCTTCTCCACCGGTACCTGGTAACGTCTCATCCTGCTGAAGAGCCGAACTAGTTAGAAAGCCATATGCCATGCCTGTGAAAGCTGCTCCCGAGTGTGACCTACAAATGAATCACCACCAAATAAATATTTATATTTTTCAATTCGATGAACATTTCTGAATGTATATATAACATTTTTTTGTGTTATATCAATCAAAATACTTTCTCTAAATAATGCAAGTCATCCATACCACTCGTCAATTGGACCAAGGTTGCATAATATGAAACCAAGAGCTGTAATAATTATTGCCTTCTTGAATAGATCTTCAGAATCATCATTAGCAATTACATCTCTATTCTGAATTTGGTACATGAGCCAAGCACCAATTATTGCAAATGCAGGTCCCTGATTGCAAATTCATATAAGACAACTAAAGTTGAAGACAAAACAAAATTTGGATTCCACGCAGTAACTGCATGACGCAGTTATTGATCTTGGTTGTCTTACTTCAAATCAATTGTAAATATTTAAAGAAGATTTGCTGAATGTGTATTGTGAGATAAACGATCTGAAATCGACGGCCAAGACCAATTAATGGGTTTAACTGCTTAATTTTACTATGAATTAATGTGTGTAACAGCTGCGTGGATTGTAGAAAGATACTTACAGTCCCACCAACAGTTGGATCTGGTGTATGTAGAAAACTTGCCAAGTTGCCAGAAACTCCACCAAGTATGTAGATCAAGAAAAATGTAAATGAACCATAGCCTTTGCAAACTTGAGGCCCAAATGATACAAGGGCCCAACAACTCAGAGCCATGTGAAATATTCCTGCATGCTGCATATGAAAATTTTGCTAAGCAGTGTACACATGAAGCAAGTTCGCAATGAGATTATTCAAAAATCAAACCGGTGAGAGTTTCGTGTGTTTAAAATGATAAATAAAAATGGAAAAGGTATTAAAAAATTTAAAATGAAAATTAGTTGAGCAAACCCCGCCTAACTCAAGTTCAACCCGACCACAATGTAACCGGCATGAAACCATCCGACCAATGACCTGGTTCTTGATTCAATCAATTGAACCGGTCGGCTTGGTAGAATTTTAAAACAATTGGATACACTTGATGCACTATATTTCAGATTTCTCAGATGGCTTTAGAGAGTGAGTGAATGCCGTCTTGTACCAGAAACATAGAGTTAAATGATGTGATTCGCCTAGATGATGATACTGACTAGTTTCATGTATATAGTGAACTATATATATGTGGAATGGAAACACGGACCCAATTTTCAATCTTGTACCAGAAACATTGGTGTTATAAGCCTCCACCATTCTCCAACCATGATCAAATGGTTTATCTTTGCTCCATATAGCATTGGAAGTGAAAATAGCTCTAAGTTATCATTCCTTATAGGACTTGCAATTTCAAATAGAAACACTCCAATGTTCACTGATGCCAATATGCCACTGCACCAAATATAACAACATAGAAGGATGAAAAAGAGTTATTTATAATATGTCAGATGATAAACAATTGAGTAAATAGGAAAATTGGTCCTCGAAATTGTATGCATATATCAAAATAGCCCCTGAATTTTGTATATTTGCAAATACATCCCTAAAATTGTAGTGTCGGTCAAACCGACATCTTTGATCGATGCTTACAATTTCGAGGACCAATTTACCTATTCACTCTATAAATGTTATTAGAAAAATTAGACCGTCAATATCAGTCATTCTCTGCCACTGCCAACAAGAGTAGAGTTTCAAAATGACAAAACAAGAATTTTTGACAGATCAAGACTTACATGAGGTAAAGACTGGATGTATCATTCAGCTGATCATGTGAATCTATAGCAGATATTGAACCACTAACACCTTGTATTCTTCTTATATTGACATAAGTATTTGGTTTCCTAAAATTTGTTCTTTGAGTATCTTGGCTGAGACTTTGTTTCAGAGCTAAACTTTCATCCTTAGAATTTTCAACATAAGATGCCACAGGAGATTCTTGGTTTATGCCTGCATACAAAAAAATTTACATATTTATCTTTGTACCATGCATTAAGCAAATACTTCAAGATGAAAAATTTTGTGTTAAACTCTCATAACAACAAGAAATAATATAGATGAATTTTGACACATAAAGTTGACAAAAATTTCTACAACAATTTGGATAGTTAATGCAGTTCAAATATATGTTTAATTACGTTTAGTAAATGGTTGATGAATGTAACAAGGTGTCGCAACTCATTAACCATCCACTGAACGTAAATATTCACGATTTTGAGCGTCATTTGCAGGACTAAAATGAGAAGAAACTACGATACCAAAAAGTAATTACACTTTACCAGTATTTAGTTTGCCAAGATACTCATCAAGAGACTCAAGTTCAAGTTTTGATTCAGATGGACCATTTCCTTGGTGCACCTTCATCACTTCATTTGATGCATCAGAAACTTGCAATTTTGTATTATATTGTAGTTTTCCAAAATAAGAATCTAACGATCTTAGTTTCTTTTCAGCAGAGGTAGACTCTGATGAACACTGAACACGTAATTTTGTCGCGGTCTTGTGCAGAGAATCCCTGCCAAGAATTATGCATGTGTTCTTGTAAGGTGTTTTGTAACATACTGAAAATGCAGCCATGAAAACCTGAAGAAGAGAAAATAGAAAAGGTTAAGAAACATATTGTAAAGAAAAAGTTAAGTGTTCTTACCATTACTAGGTGTGTTGGTACCAAAAAGTATTGCACAAAGTAAAAACAGTAGTTACAATACAAATTTTCTATGAAGGGAATAATTTAACCAGTACTTGCTGTATATATTTAACCAGTACATATAATTATTAATTATTGATTTGTTTATCAACTATTGGTATTTATATTCACACTCTAATTTAAGGAATTTGTTTCCCAAATACAACCAAATCTTGCAGATATATTTATATCCATTTCCTAATTTAAGAGCTGCAATATCATTATTCTGCATAAATATGTTTCAAAATTTGCACTAGAATTTATGTTTTCAAACAAATAATGATAGCTTTCACTAGCTAACATAAACATACCAATTCCAACAGAAACAAAAGAAGATTGTATTAATGTCTTGTTATTATTAGTTAAAATCTAAGAAATTAAAATTTTAAGAAATATAAACACTTGACAAAATGAACACAAGTATTACAGTATTTACACTAAATTTCAATCCTCCATCCAACTATAATAGCTTTTTGTAGCTAACAAAAACATATCAATATCAAAAGAAACAAAATAAAGCTGTCATAAGGTCTTAAAAACAGTACCTCTTAAAAATACCAAAGTATAAGTACAGTGACTAAACCAAGAAGCTGAAAACCAAAGTACAATACTGGACCTACCTGTTCAGGTTTGTTATGGGCTTCAGATTCTCAAATGAAGTTTAGGATAGTTGTTACTTAGTGCTTGCATTAATATTGCATTACAGTTAATGGCATCATAATAGTTGATTGATGCTACCTCTTATAAGCCTCCTTTGGAAACTGTTTTTTAATATAAATTGTGTGAGGTGTGGAGCTACACATCTAAACCGTCGTATCAAGATCGGATGATTCACATTTCAACGTAAAGTTTCGTTTTTATATATCTAAATACTGATATTAAGATTTGAAAAGTCTGATTTTGATTGAATGGTCAAGATGATATTGACTGCATATTGTCACGGGATTGTGACCGTACACAATCGAGACCTATTTTTTTACTTTTACTATAAACCTCATTGTAAATTACTTTATATCTTTTTTTTTTAATGATATTTTTATTAATATTAATACTTCTAATTTACATAGAATATTCAAATTTAATATTGAACACATTTATGCATAAAATATAGTTTAGTAATAGTCATAGACGAAACGTACATATCAATTAAACTACCAATTATAGAGAAGCACTGATGTAGTATTATTGTTGATAGTGAACCATAGTGACAACTTATTCCCTAGTCACTGTTCCTTATCTTTATTTAGCCATTCATGTTTTGTAATAAGAGATATCTAAAGTTGAATAACCAATAAATGAGACGAGTAGGATTGTGGATGGACCCACTAATCATCAATCTCACTGACACGTTGCATGCTCAAATACCTCAAACTTAGTTAAGGATAACTACGTGGAAAAAATAGCATTATTGTCTCCTATAAACAATAATCAAGGAATTGTATTTTGGGAACTTCTATACAAATTTTAATGTACTGGTACTTTTGTTTCACAAAATATATAAATTAACTATATTTTTTGAAATAAAAAATTATTTGCCAATATTTATATTTTAGAAAACATCTTATCTTAAGAAAAAATATCATTTCATTGTTTATAAGGATCATATTAAAAAATTTACATTTTGTCATTAAAAATAATCAATATTCATTGTTATGAGTAATAAAAATTCATAAAAATTAAATTTTATTTCGTCGAAACTTTTGGTAAATAAAATTTAATTATTATAGTTGTCAATGATAGAAAATAATTATTTTTCTTCAAAAGAACAACTCATTTATTATTAATTTAACAAATTGGTGTACCGATACACCCAAATTTACTGGGTGTATCATAAAAGTTGCATTGTATTTTAACTTTTTTATAAAATAAATAAATAGATTAGGATGATGGTAGAATGCTCCTATCAAAGACATTCAGACTCAAGGAACATTTATAAATATATTTACATGTACCTTCCTCTAAATATACCAGCAAGATTCAAACTCAAAACCCCTCATATTCAATATATGTCTTTTTACTATTAGACCAAAGCTTTGGAGTTAAAAAAATTGTTGGACTATATAAACAAAAATTGTAAAATAAAGTCTATTCAAGTCACATCTATATTATTTTTTATTTCTTTTAACAAAATCTTTATTTTTTTTATTTGTTAAATTTGGTTTCACTCCTATATATATATATATGTGTGTGAAAAGGGTCTTGTTAACGAGTGTTTTTAGGACATTGTTTAAGGTTCTAAATAAAGAAGTTACTCCAATGCATTTATGTAAGAAATTAAACCTTTCAATTTTTAATGCATTTAATACAAATATTTTCATTTTTTTGGTACAAATACATATATTTCATAAAATCCTACTATTTTAATTTTTAAAGAGCGCATTTAGAGCACTAATTAGCATTTTTCATATGATCGTCAAAAACTAAAAAATACCCTTCTCTAAATTTACGAACTATCTCATCGGGGGATAACTCTCCGGCTCTATAAGAAATATCTAGATCAACAAAATATGACGTATCTGATTAAGAATTTGGATCAAATACATCAACATAGAAATTTTATTTGCTAATTAAATTATACAGTTATTATTAAATCATAAAAAAATCATTTTATATTTTAGTCTATTTTTGTTTGATATATGTTTTTTTTTTAGCAAAGAAAAGATTAATGAATTTCATTCATAAGCAAAGGGTACAAAGAGTCGGGTACAATATAAAATAGATGGGGGCTAGTGTGTGATAGGGAAGCTCTAGCTATACTATGAGCGACTCTATGAGCTTGCCTCTGAATAAACGACACTCTAAAATCGGTATTTTGATGTCGGTTTCCAATTGGACGAATTCATAGCCGTTGTTAGCTGCTAACTTTATCGCCTCAAGCAATGCCACTGCTGCAGCCTCTAAAACTGACATATTAGAAGTTGAAAAATCAGACTTCCACATTATGAAATGACCCTCAGAATTGCGAAAACAGATTCCATAACCGGTGATAGCATTGTTGTGGAAAATTGTGGCGTCCACGTTACATTTTGTCACACCTGGAGGCGGTTTTGACCATGTTGCAAGTTGATTCCGGTTTGGTGTCTGCAATTTAGCTCTTTGCATGCAAGACCATTCGTAAAGTATGTCCTTTGCTCTAGAGATAATAACAGCAGTTGGGTTGTCGGTAAATTCCCAAAGCTTTGTGTTGCAGCTCTTCCAAAGGCTCCAAAGTACCATTGCAACAATTTCTTGTTGTTGAACTATTATCCTGCTCATGAAATCAAATAATAAAGTAGAGAAATTGTTGGCTCGGCTCAACAGTTCCCAGATTAAGTTCCCCATACCAATATTCTCCCAACATTCCTTTCCCTTATCACACACGAAGAAGAGGTGCATGCGGGATTCAACCAATAACTCACATACCACACAAGAATCGTCGCATGGAATACCTCTAGTAGTGAGGTTGTTGCAAGTGGGTAGACATTGGTGTGTAAGGCGCCACATGAACGACCTCGCCCTAGGAGGAATTTGAAGATTCCATATGCACGACAAAAATTTTAGTAAAACCTTTAATATTAGATATCTTATCAATCTTATTAAATAAGTTATCCTTGATAAATTAACTACAAAAATTATTTAATATAGAAATTTGTGTATTTCTATACTAAGAACCATGTATTTTAATATTATAATTTCTAAGAATTTGATTCATTTGTTAATATATCATTTATTTACAAGAATTATGTAAGGTTATAGTTTTTATTGGAATATATTATTAAGCGGCTTTTAACCTAAAAAATTGCAAATAGAAAAGAAAATGTTTAAAGGACAGTCTAAACCTAGAAAAAAAAAGCTTGGTTAAACAGACCTCACGTCTATTTGACTAGGCCAAAGAATTAACTTAGCGATCATGTTAAATACAACTTTCACTCATCTCTCACTTGCATAATCATTTTTGCTTCAATATCTCCCTTGTTTTTCTTTTCCATATTTATTCTAGAGCTTCATGGCTAAGAAAAATCATGTTTTTAACCTTTTTACTTCTCCTTATTGTTATGCAACAAAACTTTGGTTCAATGGAAGCATCAAGGTTGGTCAATAACATTCATCCTCAACCTCCTTCACTTGATCATAGGTATTCCTTAAATGATCCCAATAAGGATGGTGCTGATGTTTTCCGCTCAACAAATTCAGGACCTAGCGGTGGTGGGATAGGACACAAACCATCTCCACCAAGTCCAATTCCTAAAGTGTTATTGTGAAGTCCACAACCTCCTTCACTTAATAATAAGTATTCCACAAATGATGATAATAAGGATGGTGATGATTTTTTCCGCCCAACAAGTTCAGGACCTAGCAATGGTGGGATAGGACACAAACCCCCGACAAGAGCTATTCCTAGAGTTTTATTGCAAAGTCCACAACCTCTGTCACTTAATCATAAGTATTTCATAAATGATGATGATAACAAGGATGGTGATAGTTTTTTCCACCCAACAAGTTCAGGACCTAGCAATGGTGGGATAGGAAACAAATTACCGGCAAAAGCTATTCCTAGAGTCTTATTGCAAAGTCTACAACCTCCTTCACTTGAACATAAGTATTCCATAAATGATAATTGTGATGATAATAAGAATGGTGGTAATGTTTTCTGCCCAACAAGTCCAGGACCTAACAATGGTGGGATAGGACACAAACCCCCGACAAGAGCTAGCGATTCAAGTCCTAGCGAGGGGAATAGCAAAAAATATTACCATTGAGTGTTATTTAAATGAACTAAGGCTTGAAATTTAGTTCGTCATAAAATAGTTATAATTCATGTATTGATAATATGTTACGTCGTACAGGTATGTCTCACCATATATGAACTCCAGTAGTAATATAATTTACTATAATTTACACACAATAAAGCTAATTAGTATGTCCATCACTAGTCGAAAAAAATAAAATCATTGAAAAAAATTAAGATAGAAAACATTGAAATCCCACTCTAGTAGTAATATAATTTACACACAATAAAACTAATAAGATCTTTTTTTAAGTCCAGGTCACTAATATTGGTTTTTCTATTCCTCTAAAAAAAATATTGGCTTCTCTATTATAGTGACTTGTGAGCTAACACACATTAAAGTTTCTAATTTTTCGTCTAACTACTTTTATCGATAAAATGTAATAGAAGTTCAAAAAAAATTATGATAAATTTTTTTTAAAGAGGCTAAAATAGAATATATTGATAAAAAACCTTGTTTTCCCAGCACAAGACGTGCGAGAAAAGCGAAGGATAAAAAGTATCTTTTTTTTTAGGAAAAAGGATAAAAAGTATCAGTTACAACAACACAGCAAAAGGTCAAAAAATTTGAAAAAAATGGAAATTACAAGGCATCTTTTAATAAATTGTGATAATTAAAAAATATTAGTCATTTGATTGATTAATAAAGGATAAAATTATAAAAATTTAATAGCAGTTTTCACCCCTTAACTTTTACGAAGTTGCGATTTTGGCCCCCTAAGAAAAAAAACTACAAAACCGGCCCCTAAGTTTTGCAACTGTGGTAGTTTTGGCCCCCAAAGGAAAAAAAAATATATAAAAAAAAACACGTGGCACCTCCCTTAGGGTGCCACGTCAGCGTAGACCGAGTCAAAATAGACCTTGGGGGCCAAAACTGCCACAGAAGCAAAACTTAGGGGGCGGTTTTGTAGTTTTTTTCTTACGGGGGCAAAATTGCAAATTTGGAAAAGTTAGGGGGCTAAAAGATTCAACGAAAAAAAATGACAATATAACAACAAAGAAAGAGATGGAAATAGGTTGAGTCGAGTTAGGCTTTGTTGTTTATTGTAGACTTTTATTTTATGTGCAAGTGTAGTCTTTTATATGTCTGATATATCTCGTTAACCTATTTAAAAATCTATATCAAATGAACATATTTAAATAAATAATTTGTTCTATGATTAAAATATACCGATGAGCTAATAAATTAATGGTATTAAACTCCCTTCTGATATTTAACATGATATTTTAGAAAATTTGATTTTACATGACATCATATTTCAATTTTAGTTTGTAATAGTACATTTAAATATGAAAAAAAAAATTAATGTAGAATAATAAGCTTAAATTACTTAAAAGTTAACAAGTATATCATGCAATCTGAAGTATAATATTTAATAAAATAATAATAATATTCATATTTGTTTAAATAAGATTTTCTAAAAAGCCTAACAAGCTTTTTTTTTTTTTGCTTGTAGCGTGGTCTTTTTAGCTAAATTAACTTCTACAAAAATATTGATCTTCGCTATTTAAGAAAAGCATGGCATTTCATTGGCTTGTGTAAGCTAGGTTGTGCGCTCTTGTAGGTCGGTTTGACCTACTTAAAAGTTAACAAGTATATCATGCAATCTGAAGTATAATATTTAATAAAATAATAATAATATTCATATTTGTTTAAATAAGATTTTATAAAAAGCCTAACTAGCTTTTTTTTTTTGACTTGTAGTCTGGTCTTTTTAGCTAAATTAACTTCTAAAAAAATATTGATCTTCGCTATTTAAGAAAAAGCATGGCATTTTATTGGCTTGTGTAAGCTAGGTTGTACGCTCTTGTAGGTCGGTTTGACCTATTCTTACCACTTTACATAGGTATAGATATTATTTAAAAAAATTATTTGATTAAATATAAAGAAAATTTGGAAGAAAAAAATATACACTAAAACTTAGTATCCCCCTTTATTCTACTATTTAGAGAAAACTGATATTATTATTTTATTGAGAAAAACAAAACCAAGAAAATTTAGTATCCCAACACAAATTTGTAATCAAGTGGCTGACTTAATGGCTGTTCATGAATTACGTCTGAACTCTATTACCTATTGGATCCTGATTTCATCGGAGAAAACTATGTTAAAATAAAGGCTTAATTGGATGTTTGATCCCTTATGTTTATTTTAGTTTTTAAGTTGGTCTCTTATGTTTTAAAAGTTTCAAGTTGGTCCCTTACGTTTTAAAAGTTTCAAGTTGGTCCAAAACATTGTTCACGTTGTAATAAGTTAGTCATTTTCGCTACATGATATTGAGTTTAATAAAACCAAAAAAACTAAAAAAATGTTTTAAACTGATTTTCTAAATAAGTTAAAGTTCTACCACTCATATTGTCAACCCAAATCTTTAAACGTTAAGTGACGGCAGAGACTAACATATTGCAACGTGAGTAACATTTTGGACCAACTTGAAATTTTTAAAATGTAAAGGACCAACATGAAAACTAAAATAAACATAAGGGATCAAACATGCAATTAAGCCGAAAATAAATTAGGATGGTCCAATTTTAGATTTTCTTCTTAATTTTGGATGTTTTGGCATAGATCCCTACTTTGTACTTTTTCATCACTTTTTTAATGAATTTTGGGTTGGCTAGCATCTAAGCTACCACCCTTTTTTCTTAATTTTTTTTTTTAGTATTACTTAAAATTCGTATTAAATATTAAGACATCATCAACATTTTTAAGAAGAATAATAATATATGTAGTCATCTCAACTAGTGTGTCGACACTATATAAGCTTTCCTCTTTAAAACAGGAGGCTCAATTTCATATATTATTTCCAATCCACAATGTTCTTTGAATTCAATTTGAACATCATCTTAATTGATATAAGTCCACTTGTTCAATGACATACAAGAGACTTGTTGCTTTTAGAGAGTAGACGAATTGACAATTGTCATTAAAAACTCATACATATAAGTGATGGAGACGCAGATCCAACCTTGTTCACTATGTCCGACCTAACAATTTTGATATTTGTACCGGTTGAACTAGAATATCCTTATCATTGGCTTCTTGCAAAACAATATATTATGTCAAAAATTCAATGAACTTTTATTTACTAGTTAAATTATACTTTTATTATTAAATCTCAAAAAAAAAGTATTTTATATTTTAGTCTATTTTT
>Ga0315914_1007157_pt1 | contig 15560 bp, 11 predicted proteins | sample MpolenodulesMG_FD_203920 | JGI IMG/M metagenome (GOLD analysis project Ga0315914, IMG submission 203920) | Medicago polymorpha root nodule microbial communities from Los Angeles, California, United States - elongated nodules | ecosystem: Host-associated > Plants > Roots > Nodule | place: USA... | reverse complement strand
ATACACAACTATTTGAAAGACAGATTGTGGATGGCTACTGCAGCTCTATATGGAAACCAATGACTCATGTGATATTTAATCAACGAGAAATCAATGTACATTAAGTTATTGAGAGCATTAAGCTCTTATTTGAAATTGGCTAAAATCTTGTGTCAAGAAGAGTTTCAATTTTGCATTAAACCAGTGGTGTATTCATTCACTAAACTTGGTGTTGCGCTTGAGGTGGTTTGTTTTCATATTTGCATGGGTTGATTTGATTTCATCGTTCTCGTACTTTTCTATTCTTGAAACTTTTTTTGGTGTTAACCCTTAGGTTTTCAGGGAAAGGGGACTTTGATCATCCAAAGTTCAGTCGGGAGATGAGCAAAATTTGGCCAATGATTGTTTCATTCAAGAATTGCTTTGAATAGTCTTACTACCCACTTTTTCACAAAAAAAAAAGAAAAAAGAAATTGAAGATTACAATGATAAAAGTTACACTAACACAACAGAACCTTGGCAAAAATTAATTAAAAAAAAAATTATCAATTTTATAACTCTTTTCTTGTGAAAGCTTTTTCCTCCATATAGTATCTGAGATATGATCTTTTTAATTAATCAAGTTGGCAGCTCTGAGGAATCTTCTTTATTTGCTCAAACTAATCTATCTTCTACTGCAAAACCTTCTTGAAATATCCTTTCCCGTGCCTTAATTGCCTGCAATCATAGACACTCAAGAAATGAGTATATTTTAATGAACGGTATATGTTCAAAACTCTTGCAGAATCTTAATAAGATAGCATGGCCTAAGATGCTAGTTCTCTTTGAGTACGAACATTGATATCTTCTATAGTTTAACATATTAACTTGAAAATATTTAGCTTGACAGAATTTCTTGATCTGAGATGCTCCCGAACTGTGCCTATTAGATTTTTACACTAAACCTGACTGATACCTCACAAGACCAACTTGTAAGCTGAAGGGTATCACTCTTACTAAATTATTTTCAGACTTTCTCTTTTCGACATAGAGTTTGTGCTTTTAGAGAAAACGGCCAGTTTAGTCTGTTAATATGTGATGCACTATGACATCAGAAGTCTGTATTTTATTAGTAATTTCATTTATAAACCAAATTGACTAACAAAAGACATATTCGATGACCAAGTTGACTAACAAAAGTCACATTTAGATATGTTTTCGTAATTTGATATTTGAGAGATTGCTTTGACAATGCCTCACTTATTTAAAGAACAAAGTTAATGTCTACTCTTGTGTTTTTACTACTAGTGCCAAATGTGCAGAGAGGTAGAGCGAGAAAGACTTGGAAGCGAAGGCAAACCTGTTTTTCCCAGTTTGTAAAACTTGTTATAAGGGATAGCAAAACTGCTTGACAGGAGGCACCAACAATTATCCCAATCCAAAGGCCTTTTCCTTTCAACTCAAACCAGAAACCCAATATAACAGCCATTGGAATTCCAAAAACATAATAGGATCCAAGGTTCACATATGCTCCTGACTTCTGCCAACCACATCCTCTAGCAATACCTATAATAAACAAGTGTCACATTTCATGTCATAATTCACTCAGGCTCCATGAATTTCATGAAAAAATGAATTATTGTGCATTTAATTATAGAAAAAAGAAATAAAGAGCCAACCTGAAAGGGTACCATGTAAACTATCTACTATAACAGATAGACTTATTAGAGGAGCCATATCTGTGACATAATCCACCACATCCTGCTCATTGCTAAATATATAACCTAACACCCGTCGAGAGGCGAAAATGATGGAACTCACCAATATAGCCTCAACAACTGCAATAGCCATAGCAGCATAGACAGACAATCGTGCTGCGTGTGGACATCCAGCTCCTAATGCATTTGAAACTCTTGCGCTGAATAACACAACGAAAAGAAAAACCAAACACAAACAAAGGAATAGCATCACTTTTTATTGTACAGAAAAATGTGTATGCACAAATTGAAGGGGTTTTGAATTATTTGAATCAAAACCTTGCTGCTGAGCCAGTTGCTTCTGGTATTGTATAGATTGTTGAGATGATTGACAAACTGGTCACGGGAAAAAAAATCAATACTAATTTACAAGAATGTAGTCAATATTTGACTATACAATACAAATTTTTTAACACGCAAAGTCATTCATGTGTAAAACTAAACACTAGGGAAAGTTTTACCATATGGATAAAACAGAAGTTTCAAGCTGTGGATTTGGTAGAAGACCAGAAAGAAAGACTAGGAGCTCAAATGACCACCACTCAAAGCTGAAATGATCAAATATGTAAGTAACAAGTCATGGCTAAAAACTAACAGGGAAAATAAAATTAAAAAAATACAACTAAAAGATAAGATTTAAGAGGAGGGAGGGAACTCACCAAATCATTCCAGCTGAAGGAATAGCATAGCGAAAGAACTCGCCTATTCCAACGAATGACTCCATTGAAATTGTAACCCGAGTTTTTTCACAATCAGCAGAGAATTTCATATATAATCCAAGGATAATCACATTCAACCAGTATGAAGTGCCAATAGAAAATGCAGCTCCTAAGTTACCTAATCCAGATTTAAAAACTAATAACCAACAAAAAGCTACATGGAATCCAAGGGTAACAGAGGAACTTATAACAAGAGGAAGAGTCAAATTTTGCATCAGAAAGTATCTGACCAGTGCCTGAAGAGTTGCATAAGCAAAAAGAGCAGGAATCATGCACATGGCAAATTTTCCAGCTTCTTGTGAAATCAAAGGGTCTTGGCCAAGTAAACTCAGCAACTTCCCCAAGTTGAGCCATAATAGAGAAAGAGGAACACAAGCTATAATAAGAGAAATGATAGCAGTGTAAACTTGAACACCAAATTTTCTATATTGCTTTGCACCATAAGCTTGTCCGCATTGCGTTTCAAGTGCACATGACATTCCAAACTGTTTGATATGTACAAAATATATAATAAAATGTAATTAATTTCATATCCATTCAATAAGTGTTTATCAAGTATTTATGTATAAGCTATTTATATCACAAAAGATAAATCAAAGTCAAATTGTTTTCATATTAACTATAAGATGTTTTTATACGTTATCCTGGAGAGCTTATGATTATGAAAGTAGGCTAAAAACAACTTGGACATGTCAGAGTTGCTTACGTCAAAAGATAAACTCAAATAATTCAATCTCAAGGTATCCTAAAAGAGTTTTGTAAGGACGGGTTAAGCACGACATAAAGAATTCATATAATAACAGAATCAATTCAGAGTCTATATATTCATGTCATCCACCAAATACTAATATTAAAAACTAAATACAAGGGAAAAGAAGACTTACAAGAAGACTGAAGCCAGAGACAGCACAAAGAGAGATAGCAATAGCCGTGCTAGAGAGAGCAAGTTTACCCAAATGACCAACCATCATCATTGAAATAATTTGTAGAAAATATTGTGACAAAGTTACACTAATCATAGGCAATGCTAGAAAACCAACATCTTTCACCTCTTGAACAAACACACCCCATGTTATGCTTCTTGAACCACCCTCTCTATCTTTCTCTAACAAACCTTTTTCCATATTTTCTAGCCCAGAAAATTGAAACAGACAAAAAATATTTGATTTGAATATGTGACAAAGTTACACTAATTGGTGTTTTGATATGTTTTTGGCTTTTGTTGTCGTTGGTAAAGTTTTGATTTGAATACGTAGGTAGAACAGAAGTTGAGATTATTATTATTCAAATTGAAATAAACAATGTATTGTTCACATGTGAATATGTATGTGATGCACGAACGAACTATTTTAATGTAGTAGTTTGCTCCGAACACGGAACGAACAAAAATCATCGGTTAATATACAAACATTACATGTGGTACACAACCCCCTAGAACTCTGCCATTTTATTTACTTACATCCGTCTCCACTCTCATTATAAAATTTCATTTATAAATTCATTGAATAATCAACTGGGGAAATATTTTCTTATATATTGTTATATGATATGTTTATATCCAAAGTAAACTTATTTTTGACCTTTTCTGACCCAAAATTTTTAGGTCTAAATCCCCAACTTAGGCTGCTTGGTCCTTAGGCCGGGTTGCTCTCGATGATAATATTTTATTTTGAGTAGAAAAGATAGTTTTTTGTTCGAACGAATTTTGAGTAAAAAGATAGTTAAAATTATTTGAAAATGTTTATATGTAGGTGAAATTTGAGAGAGGCATCTCCGATGCATTTTTTGTCTAAGAGGTACAATGTTATGAAGTTCATTAAAATTTAAGAAGTCCAAAGTTTTTCCATCGTTGGGTGTTTGTACGTGGTTGGACATCATCCTCTTCTTCTTATGAGGTAAGGTAGTGAAAGTGAAATTCAAACTCATTTAGTTTATAATTGATTTCACTTTTATTGAAGTTAGAATTGATTTAGATGCGTAGAATTTATCTTGACATATTTGATTGCTTTCAAGTATAATTTTTTTTTCTCCGTAATTGATCAATTTAAAGCTAAGATTTGTAGCCAATTCTACACATCTAGTTACACCCAAAAAAATAATTCTATAATTACATGACAATTTGTGATTAAAAAACAATTATAAAGACCAACAATGAATTGATCCAAACAGTAAAGGATTTGAGCCCATTAATCATGTGGTCAAAGATTCGATTCCTGACTCATGTGTATGGAAAAAAACCGATTGAGAGGAGAAACCCACTTTATGTGTCTCAACATCATTATTTTATTTAATAAATACTATCACCAGTAGGTCCCGTGAGCATAGCTCAGTTGCTAGGACAATGCATTATTATATGCAGGGGCCGGGGTTTGAACTCTGGACACTCCACTTATTCACCTTATAAATTGAATTCTAGCCCTTAGGCTATCTGACTAAAAAATAAATTAAAAAATACTACCACCAGTAGTAATCTTACATGATTGTATTTTTATTTGACAAATTGAAAGTCATGCCATTTCATTGAAGATGATAGAGGAAATACATAAGGGAACATGATGAAAAACCTGATCACAAACCATATCTAAAGCAACACTTGCTAATACACCAGCTGCTCTATTTGCTTTTCTCCTGGTAAACACAACTGTTGAGTTTGGTAAACTTTGATCAATTAAATTACGACAATGGTAAATAATTGAGCCAAAGTCGGAAGTATCAACTTTGGGATGATTAAAAGCATCAATTACAGTCTCATCATCAAGCTCAAAAACAACATTAACCATACCCAACTCAATAACCCAATTTATAGCATGTAAGAGACCCTTAGCCTTTCCTTCTGGAACCTGTAAAAGAGGTGTAAATTGGATAGTTTTGGCTTGGACAAAATGGCCATGATCATCACGAATTAAAATGCCAATTCCCACCATGTTGTGAGTGAGACAAAAAGAGGCATCAATATTGCATTTCATAAAATTGGCTCTGGGTTTGATCCAAACTTCCTGCATCGGTTCTGCATTTGGATTCCCATACGCTGCCATATCTTTCTTGATTGTTTTTACTGAATTAATAATACGTGAATAATCAACCTAATAGTATTAACTATAATTTATAGAATAATTTAATACATTTAGTATTATTTTGGATCGATACATTCATTATTCAAAAGTATTATTTACGTTAAATTAATTTACCAGTCAACATTCAATTAATTTTATTTATGTTTTTTTGACTGGTTAATTTTATTTATGATAAAAAATTAACAGATAAGATATATTTTTTTGACTAAAACATATAAGATATTAAGGTTTTACTAATAAAACATTTTATATTTTGGCTGAATAAATTGCAATAAAATATTTATATAGCAATTAGTAATATATCTACCAGTCAGTTTTATTTTCTGGTCAAAACCAATTAATACACAATCATACATAGAATTTAATCAATATTTATATTAAAATATATTTTAGTTATTATTTTTTTATTATTTTTTGACAAAAGCAAAGTTAACTATTATCATTAATCAACCAATGTTCAATACAAGAAGGATAAGAATAAAAAATACGGTGACTAGCCTAAGAACAAGCCGCTCTAACTAAAGTATGAACAACCATGTTCGCTTGTCTCCTAACAAACTTCACCTCAAAGTTGAGATGTAAAGATAATTGATAAATAATACTAGAAACAATAGCATAGAATTCGGAATCACCATGACCCGAAGACGATAGAGCTTAGTTATTTTAGTTAAATACTAACAAATAATATAGGACGGAGGAGCATTAAGCAAAAAGTTTAAGTGCATTTCTTCAAGGGTTTATTATGGGGATTTTGAAGGGGAGAGTTTTGTACGGTTAAATCTATATTTTGATGTGTTTCATTTTTTTTATTAAATATTTCAAGAACATTATGATTAATGATCATATAATATTTTATAATTTTTTAAATTTTTTTCACAGTATCTGTAATTTTTAAAAAAAAGAAAGAAAAGGAAACTATCCCCTCATAAATCCTCTATCCAATTATACCTTAATTTTCCCCCTATGGTTCTTAGTTTAAAATACAATTTTTATTCTGTATAACAAATTTTGAGAAGATTACAAATTTAAAGAAAATACTTGTAGTTGAATTAAAATTCAAACAAAAAACACATAAAAAATGCATTTAAATTTTCTTTGTAATATAACTTTCATAATCTCTAAAGTAATTATAAATTTGACCACCTCAAAAAACTAAGTCTAGCTCCACTGCTAAGAGAAACCTGATGTTGATTTTGAGAATCAACATTCCAATGGAGAGAAGTCGTAGATAAATAAAAGTTGGGTTGAACTCGAAACTGAAAAACAAGACCAGGATTTCTTATGTTTCGATACATTTTTTTTAAAAGAATAATGATTCAATATATAAAAACACTAAAATTTTCAAAATTTTGTTGTAATAAATTCAAGATACAGATGATTATATGATCTTAATAATATTTGTTGTTTCAAAAAAAAAATGATCTTAATAAATTCAACAATGATATATGGACACCACATGTTTTTCACACCTATTTAACTTCTCATATTCTATCTATCTCTTTTCCTCACCACATTTTTTTTTTTTCAAATTTAGGTTTATGCCAAAATAACCTAATGTTATTTTCAAATTTAAAATTTTAAAACACATAAATTGAAAATGAATAGACGATAAAGTTAGTAACCATCTTTTTGTTAGTATTTCATAATAGATATAGATCAGGAACAACGACCCACTTTTAGGATTATAGAGAAAGTCCATCAAAGCAACTATGAGAGGCTAAACGCCTAGCCTCATCATTGTTTATTTATTTTTTTGGCCAAGTAGATTCATCATTGTTTATATTCACATGTTATAAGCACAATTTGTTTAACCGTTTAATGAGATAACATTTAAGTACATAAAGCTTAAATAGGTCTTTCATCCCTCTAAATATAAGTCATTTGAATTTTTGTCCCTGAAGTTATTGATCCTTCCATTTTGCCATTGCAAAAATATTAATTGTCATTGCAAAAATATTAATCATTTGAAAAATAGAACTAATTACATCTAATTAGTAACTTCAGGGACGGAAATTCAAATGGTTTATATTTGCAGGAAGGAAAGACCTATTTAAGCTAACAACCTCGTCCAATCATCACTTGCCACATGGACACCACGTCGCTGATAACAGCCCACATCAGCAAAAAAACTTAATTATGATCAAAAGTCAAATGATTAAATTTTGCAGTGGCAAATTGAAAGGATTAATAACTTCAGGACGAAAATTCAAATGATTTATATTTGCAGGGACGAAAGACATATTTAAGCAAATACATAATAAACAACCAAAGACAGAGACCTTCCATTTAGCGTAACAAAATGTCCCAATCCATCACCGTCTATTCAAAAAGAGAGTCCAATCAAATAATTAATTAATAATTAGTGTTTAATTATCGATAGACCATATCTCTGTCCAAAAATAAAATTAACAATAGACCATATCTATGTCAATATTAAACTAACAAAAAGTGCTTTTCCAACTCTTCCAAGTCCTCGCACTAGTTGCAAACAAATGACTGGTTGAACCAATGTCTTTAACAGACAACATTGTTGGTGGACATCTCGGATCACTTAACATTGTTGGTGTCATTAAAGGATCTTGAATTATACGTTTATAGAATCAGTTATACACTTTTCTAATTACACCATAAAGTTTTTTAGCTCATAAACGTATTAGTGGGTGATGCTATGTAATGGATTCAACAATCTATTACAGAGAACTAAGCAACACAAGTGGAGTATGTAATTTCTTAGTAAATTGATACATGGTAGAAGTGAAATTGAAGGTTAAAGAAGGATAAAGAAGAAAGGAGAATAAGAACTATCAGAGAAGGAATCAGAATTTCAATCACATATTCAATGCCTTCTTTCCCTTATATAAGCCTTGTTCACTCCCTGATGTACACTTTTCATCCAATACTTGCCCATGTGTTTTCACAGCTATGACAATTTCCTAGCTTCATTTGATGACATGGCTTTCTCTATTTAGGATCATTACAGCATAATGATCTGAAACATTATGAAACTCCAAGTATGTAACATTAAAAAACTGTTTTGATGGTGGGGCTGCCTAGTTGGATGCTTTTGGGAGCAGCTGTATCGTTATAATGACGTATGGCCAAAGTGCCGCAGTGGTTGTTTCAATCATTGTTGACTTGGAGTTGGAACTGTTGGTCAAGACTATGGGAACTTTACTTCCACAAGGTTGTTGCAATTATCCTGCCTTAAATTTTAGGCAATAGACTTATTTTTTATTGATATTTTATAAATATGATTAACTACATTTCTTAGGATATTCTTAATTTGATGGTGTTTTGCTTATATTTTATTCTTGATGGAGTATGAATTTTTTTCTATATAAACAACTCCCTTTTACTTTCTAATTAAGCCTTCCTGAATCACACAATTCATGTTCTCAACCTAAATACACACAAGTCTAAACACTTGTTTGGCTCTAAATGCTTACACATATGATATGAAAGGTTTTCAGCCTAAACTTTACTCTATAGTGGTATCTATCAGGAAGTAAACTTCATGACGTGGTTGCATATCAAAGACAATGAGTTGACTCCCGATCTTCACGCCACTTAAACAAAAGAATCTAATGTATAGTATACGCTGTTATGTTTGGATATCGACTGACTATAAACTTGTAAATATTGTTTGACTGTTACTCTTTAGGGGTGACCCTTTGGTACATCTTGTACTGAAGTGGATGCACTGCCTGTGTTAATATATTCCATTTTCATGTCTTCAAAAAAAAAAACGTATACGCTAACAACTAATTGGGACAAGAAACTTTCTATCCTCGATTTTTAGCGACATGATAGGATAGAGACACAATAAACATTTATCCATAGCACGACAACCAAATTTAAACTATAATATTGTTAGTACAATTAGGTCCACACAAAATAGTTATCACAACTGAGTAGTGATTACTGATTACAATGTAGCGAATGACATTAAACAAGTTAAGAAAAACCAATCAAATTATTAGATTCCCATATAGAATTTTGTACAATATTTTAATTTTGTTTGTCCTCTCAAATAAGAAAATCTTGGAAGATATTATAGTCTATTCATATCTCTAGTTTTTCTGCCCATAGTTTCCGACTGTAAGGCTAATGGCATAAGGACTATAAAATATTGCCTCAAGTTTTCCATACTAGGCAGAAACTTAATATATATTAACATGGGAGAAACTACTTATTTTGCAAGTTGCTAGTTTTTCAAATGATTAATGGCAAGTTAAAAATTCGCACTTATTTGAAAATAAGAAAATAACTTGCATGCAGTTATTATATTTACTGTTCTAAACAGCATATCAGTACCTTGCTTATAAAAATATTCATAGGACTTGCTCTTGCATACCAGTCAATGACAATAGTTGACCTCTAAAAACCACACACTCAATGCAAAATGAAATTTTATACTAATCTGCAGAACATCTTAGAGCCATAATTGATATAGAAAATAAGAAGTAAATCAGAAAGGACCATTGTGGATATCTATTAGCTAGTTATGACAGCTTTGATCTGAGAGCCAATGTTTTCTTGATCAAGAAGCTATATAAGAATTCAGTAGTAGACTCGTCATAATATTTTCTCCATAAAAGTCAACCAATACCATTAGTTGCACAACTAGAAAATCCACATTGAGCAAACTCAAATCATAAACCAAAAGAAATTAATCAACCTTACAATTCTATTAGATACATAACAATTTAATTATATGTGAATTATCATGACATTCTTTTCTATCGTTACGTACTCTGCATTGCATAGATCGATAGGTGATGTTGAAGGAGAAGACAAAAAGGGTTTGGGTGGTATTTCCAGCACTTGAAGGCTCCCTTCCAACATTTCCACTACTTTATGCATTGCTGGTCGATGTGAAGGGTCTGTTTGTATGCACCATAAACTAACCACTGTCATTTTTCTTACCATTTCTTCATCAATTTCATTTTTAATACACCTGAGTCCAAGATCCTGATTCAATTCAAGACGCTTGTAAATCCAGTGTGGAAAATACAACTCGCTAGAACAATCAACTTCAACCTTAATGTTCTTTCTTCGACCAACCATTTCTAAAACCATAATAACATTACTGTAGACATCTGATTTATGTGACACCCCGCCAAAATGTCTGGAGAACAACTCTGGAGCAATATATCCTGGTGTTCCCCTTGCACCAAATATTGATACAATGCTTTCTTTTCTTAGACATATTTTAGCAAGCCCAAAATCTGAAATTTTTGGACAAAAATCATCACCTAGTAATATATTATGAGGTTTTATGTCAAAATGCAAGATTCTAGTGTTGCAGCCTCTGTGCAAGTACTCTAAACCACGAGCAACGCCAACAGCAATATCATACAATGTTTTGCAATCCAATTGGCGATCATCCTTCAATGGATTTTTCTCTTTGTATATGAACTTCTCAAGAGATCCATTAGGCATGAATTCGTATATTAATGCCTTTTTAGAACCATCCAAACAGAACCCCAAAAGTCTGACAACGTTGATTCACTTAAAACTTTCACTGCAACAATACGCTCATCATGTAACTTCCCTTTGTATACACTTCCGTACCCTCCTTGGCCTAATTCGTTTCTAAAAGAGTTAGTTATTTTTTTGACATCTGAATAATTGTACCTTGAAGCTGGAAGAGGTCCATGTTGTTTCAAGAACTCCTCAATAATTTGATGGGTCGAACTCTCCTTCCTGAACAAAAGAAATGCTGGAGGAAAGACCTTTCTCCTTATACAGTAAGCCAACAACATCAGCACTGCAACTCCAATGGCTACCATGGCTGTTGGAGAATTGTAAATTAATTGAAATAGAACGTTTAGTGTTAGAAAGTAATGATTTCTACGTATATAAACAAAATTTGCATTTTGATGTTAGCCAATCTAAATTTTGGCTTTCTACCACAAAATTCTCGCATTGTATCATATTGATGAACTTTCACATTCAAGATCAATGAATTCAAAGTCATGTGCTGAAATTTAATTAAATTGTATATTACCTATACCCAGTTTGGCATTCCAAGGCAGGCCGTTTTTCTTTGCAACTATAACTGCAATTTGAAGAAACAGTTCAGATTCAACATATAAAGATAAAGTTGTGCAGAGAAAAATCTGATGCAATGCATTTATGTGTGCTTATGTTTCCAGGGTGTCTGTTTTAATATACCATTAGCATTAGCACAATAAAACCTCCCCTTGCTATCAACTTGACACCGTCCTTTTTGGTTGAAGTGACAATATGCACATTCCTCTGATATGTATACATCAGTTGTGATACCAGCAGTTAGGAAAGTAAAAGGGTCGCTAGTGTCAGCGAAGTCTTTAACCGGAAAGCGGACAGTTGCACAGGCTGTAAAAGCTTTCCGAGTCGCATTATCAGCAAAGTTATAAGGCTGATAGTAGAGATCGTAGTGAGGACGTTTTGTATAATTATGCATATATGTTGGAGGGTTGACATGGAGAGTACGGTTGCACATGATCAAGGTTGTATGAGTTTCAATATGAAAAGAAACAAAGTGAGAGGTGGGAGGAAGAGTATAATTATATCTGAAAGCTTCACAACTCTTGTTTTGCAACATTTTGTAGAGATTAATGTCTCTAAAAACACAAGTAGTACTACCACTGTGCCCAGGAGGATATACAGCTGCAACCACAAACTCAAACCATTTCCCTTTATTCTGATATTTGATCATTTTGGCTTTCATTGGATCATCTTCACAGTTAGTAGGTATTGGCAATTTGCCACAGTCCTGGCGTTCTGTAGTAGTGAAAGGGAAGCTGATATTGCAGATATCCAAAACTAAATGAAGCTGGACACTCTCCTTGGTACCCATTAGCAAGAAGCATAAGGTGAGAAAACAGAAGGAACAGAAATTCGTGGAATAAGGCCATCATGAATCACCCGCCAACACAAGTAGCAGCATGAAGTGTGAAACTGAAAACAAAAGCAAGATAAATTCATAAACAGAGGCCATTATGAATCACCCACTAATACGTTTATGAGCTAAAAAAAACTTTATAATGTAATTAGAGAAGTATTCATTCATTCTTGGCCTAAAGACTAATCAGTCTCCAGAAGAAAAAGAAAAAAAAAAAAAAGGTAGTGGTGGGGAGGGGGACCTCTTAAAATTTCACTCCAAAACGAAAATGCTCTAATTATTTGTCTCTCCCCACTATTTTTGTTGACTCACATCGGTCTTTGGCTCAAATTGCAGTCACAAACAAATAAACCATTTTCCACACTGCATTGTGCATTCCGCCAACACAGTGTGCTAGACTTATTCAAAAGGTCTTTTTAACTAACCTTTCACTTCTTAGTACCTCATTATCAAAGTAAGCCCACTTAGCCCTTGATTTCCTCTATACCCTCCACCCAATCGGCCAATCCTCTCCCTTTCTCAATGCAATAATTGTTGGAACTTAATTGATGATAAAACATACATGCACCTAAGTTTTTTTTAACCTTTCTTCGGAATTGAATTAACTATAGCGAACCTCAACTCGTATGCCGATCGAATGAACTATTGTGAGCCTAACTCAAGCTTTGTTGAATTGTGGTTTGTTCATTTTTTGATAAATGTTCGACCTTTCTTCTAAATTGAATGAACTACAATGAGACTTCACCTAGTATTAGTTGAACTATATATGGTTAGTTCTTTTTTCAAGAAAGGCACAACATTGTTGCACTTAACTTTTGGTCGTCCGATCTATGGTTAGTTCAATTTTCGATAAAAGTTTGATCTTTTTCTAGATTAGATGAACTATATTAAGACATAACCCATGATCCGTTGAATTATGGTTCGTTCATTTTTCAAGAATTTTTTTATATTTCTTCTAAATCAAACGATCTACAATGAGACTTAACTCGATCAGTCCAACTGTGACTTTGGAATTAATGCAATGCATGCATCAAAATATTGTACTTTATATTGTCTCGAGTATAAGTAGTCAACTTTTTTTAGTTTTCTTTCGGTACAATTTTTATATTTTTTTTATAAAAAAATATAAACATTGTAATAAAATGTTAATTATTTTTATCTTATTAAATTTATTGAGTATATAGTCACTTTAGTCCCTGACACTCCACCTCGCTGTCACATAGGTCCCTGACTCAGGATTAAATACAAAGAAGTCACTGACTGTGCATTTCTGTTATCACTTTAGTCATTGACGTTAAATAATTCTGTTAAGTGATGATGTGACACAAGTTTTACGATGACATAACATATAATGTGTCACAAGACTAAAGTGAAAGTAGAAAATGATCACTTTGATCCATGAACAAAAAATCAACCCCTCAAATTGAATTTCAAATCCCTAAATCTCAAATTGAATTTCAAATCACTTTTAATCCACCCATATCGCCCTCGAGAATCTACACAGCTCTTCTTCTATCTTTCCTGAACATCAAAATTTGTAATTTTAGATACCAGTGTCAAATGATTTATTTTTTAAAATTTTAGATGATACTGTGCAGAAATCCATCACCCAGAACGATTACTGAATGAATAATCACAAAATTCTATAAACTAGAAATAGTTGGAGGGCACAAACAAATCAAATTTGCTCTCTACGAGGCCATGGCTGCATTTTTTCATTAACTTCAAAAAATAAGTTTTGATGGTATTGTTTATACTGCATACTGATACTTGCAATATTTGTTTTACTTCAAAATCTCACTTACAGAAAGGTGAAAGCAACAAATGAAATAAAACAGAAAATAAATATGAGATTTTATCATTTAATCTTATATTACGTCAAATTAGTCATCAAAATATTAGTGATGCTTGGTGGTTGGTTTGAAATCTTGGAGTTTGCTCCTCCAAAGGTTTCAAGTTCGATTCCCACTAGTGCCAATTTCGGTGGGCTAAGTCCATACAGAGCTTGCTGAGCTCTGGTTTTAAACGGGGCCCCCTCAAGTGAGCAGTGGGATTGGTATCATCAGATTAGTCGGTCATTGGATCGGATACCGAATTTAAAAAAATAATATATATATTTGTGATGCTAGCCTGCAATAATTCAAGGAATCAGGAATTGAAAAACTGAACGACCGAATAAATAGATACAGTGTAATCTCATAAACATGAAAGATGCCAAGACTTTAGTCACTGTGACACATCATCATTTCTTAACAAAATTATTTAACCTCAGAGATTAAAGTGATAACAGAAATGCCCAGTCAAAGACTTCTTTGTATTTAATCATGAGTCAGGGACCTATGTGACAGCGAGGTGCAGAGTCAAGGACTAAAGTGACCGTTTGCTCTAAATTTATCATTCCTATATTACCCTTCATTTATATAGAACTTATTTTCCAATAAATATTTTGTTTTCATATAACAAGTTTCCATAAGAGGTAATTGTGAAAATACAATTACTAGTACATTTTTTTTCTTAATTTGAAAAAAGTTAAATGACATTACATTTTTTTGACTAAACATTTACATTTTTTTCTAAACTGGTGTAAAACTATTTCTTTTGCTTAGATTAAAATTAATTTGAATGAATTGTCAGATTATTTCTTTATTAAAAACTGTCCCATGCACCTAATTTATTTCTTCCCTCCTAATGGACTGATATTTTTTCCACAACCTGCTAATTTGCTTCAAATTTTCTCCTCGGTTCAGTCTCCCTTCTTCCATTTTATTCTTAACAAATCAAATGATATGAGAAACAAATCTCCATTCCTTTGTTAAAAAATTAGAGAAATCTCAGCTTCCTCCATTCGCTTAGAGTATAATACCCATGTTCCTTTATTAAAAATAAAAAATAAAAAAATCTTCCATCTATCTATCTATATATATATCTTTGGAAAGAAAATTTGAGTTATACTTGTGCAAGAGTTTTGATGATGTGGCATGTCTAAATGAACTCTAATTTTTCAGTCCTAGGCAAAAAGGAACCTGTTAAGAGAAATTATAGGATACCTTTTGATGATAGATTAATTATAGGAGATTTCAGCTTTACTATGGCTTTATGATAGGAGATTTCTGTTTCATGGTAGCTTTATTATAGGAGATTTACATTACCATATTAGCTATTA
>Ga0315914_1007156_pt1 | contig 15562 bp, 5 predicted proteins | sample MpolenodulesMG_FD_203920 | JGI IMG/M metagenome (GOLD analysis project Ga0315914, IMG submission 203920) | Medicago polymorpha root nodule microbial communities from Los Angeles, California, United States - elongated nodules | ecosystem: Host-associated > Plants > Roots > Nodule | place: USA... | reverse complement strand
TTTTTTAATGAAATTGTGCAGAAATGTGTAGAATATTGTAAAAATATTTCCCAAAAAAAATTAGAATTTTTTAACAATACATAAATTTAATATGAATTTTTAACCATAAAAAATATAAAAATTCATATTAAATTCATATTTTGTTAAAAAATTCTAAATTTTTTTGGGAGAGATTCTTATAATATTATGAATTTTTCTGCAAAATTTCATTCAAAAATATGAATTCTACATATAAGTCTACTTTAAAGGACGGACCAAAAGTGAAGATGGAAAATTTTTTAGGGACTAAAAGTTGAAGGGAAATTTTAGAGGAACTAAAAAGAAAAGTTGGTATATTTATAGGGACCAAAAACATATTTAACCTTTTTTCATTTTGGAAAAATGCAGATGGTAAACTGTGTGTTGTGTGGAGTGTTTAATGTGTGAATTGGATTATGTACCATGATGAGAAGAAAAAATTACATAAAAACGAGGTGGGATAGTTGTAAAAATGTAGGGTAGGAATGTTCTCCTGGGGTAAGTTTATAACTTTTTATCATTTATGGGTGACAAGGCCTAATTACTAATAATGATGGGCTAAATTCCATTTTATCATCGAAATTGCTCAATAGGCCCCTTGAATTGCTCACGGACCTCAAACTCACCAAAATATCCCTTAAGTTTGTAACTTGCGAACAGTTTAGTGCATAACTTCCAATCACTCAAGTTCGGGAGTTACTACCCGATCATCCTGGATATACTAGAACAATAGGCTGGGTTTCCTCATATATGTTGAATGATCAATTCACTCCAATGTTAATTTTTTCTTATCTTCCTCTCATTATATTGAATGATCAATTCCCTCGTTTATTACTTTATTAACTCATCAATACAAGACATGCTCTATAAAGATTAAGATCATAATCATACTTTAGTACGAATAAATAAATAAGCGCGCGCACACACGCACACATATAGAGAGAGGGGGGGAGAGAGAGAGAGACGCAACAAAGGGCTAGCGGTAGCTTTTGTGAATCTTCTTCGAACTAGACTCATAATGTCTTATGCACTCTTAAGATGGAGAGAAGAGGCAATAATACTACTGTCAGTCTGGTATATTGGGGATCGTAGACTCTTTAGTATGATGGTCAGTTAGGATTTTCCATTATTCCGTCAATAATTCATCTTGATATTCACTCATATTTAGTTCATATTAATTAATTAAATATTAAATTAATTATTCAATTAGAAATTTGATTTGTTCCATAAAGAGACTATCTTAAGGATGATATAGAATCTCACATTGATTACAGATTGATGGAGAAATTGCCTCCCTCGCGAAGAACTCATCGGGATCCATGGAAGTGCCCGTTGCCGGTGAGACGGAAGGGGGTGGTACCTGCACATATGCTCTGACGCCCAAGTCTGGAGGAAAACAAGGAGTATGAGAGGTTTCATGGGAGATAATGAACTTACCTTGAATTGTAGTGGAGTCTCCTTTATATAGGCATAAGAGAACATATGGGCTTGGAGTTTTATTGGACCTTACCATGTAATTGAGTTTTTGCTAAGTGGATATGAGCTTTTAGGCAGACTGGAACAAAATCTAATTAGTTTTGTTATTTAACTCGATCACTAATAAACTAAGGCTCCTAATTGACGAATAGGTAATATAATTATTATAAAGATATTCGCTCATTTAAAGACATTGAAATATAACTAAATAATAAAATATTCCAACACTTTGCACATCCACACACATTTCTTACTCCAATCCTTGATTTGTGTTTATTTGTGCTCGTTTATCTTCATTTTACTATCAACTAAGTGTTAATTATTACTTATCTTCCTCTCATTATATTGATTAATCAATCCTCTCATTCACTCATTATGTTAATTTTTACAACTTGACCCATCCTCTCATACATAGTTAGAAGGGGAATGTATAGTTTAAGATATTTGTAGTTGTTAATTGAAATACTAATTATTTTGATTAATTATGTTGTTGTTGAAGGTTTTGGTGTTTTTAGTTATTGGAATACTAATTGCCAATGTAAATTATTTTTTTGGTTACATTTTGCCAATGTAAATGTTAATCTTGTGTTAGTGTTAATTGTTTTTAGCTATATGTATTTGATGAAATACTTGAACAAATAAATAATTTTTGTTGTTAATTGTGAAGATATGGTTGACAGTGTTGGTAGGTTGAGACTTGGTAGGACGGCCCAACATAGTTATGTACCCATAGAGCATGTTGCTGCTAATTCTCCTCCTAAATGGGGTCGTCGTAGGAGAGGTGTGAATGATGATGAAACATCTGCATCACAAGCTTCAAAGGCTTCACGAGCTACAGAACAACACGATGAGTTGCTAGAGGATGAATGTTAATTAACTTTTTTCATTCGCTAGCAACATGCTACATGAACTTTCGTCAAAAAGTAGAGACAAAATTTAGAAGACTCAAGTTTAGAGGAAATTTTTAAAGAGGCTAAAAATTAAAGTTTCCATATTTTAAGAGACCGATAATATATTTCACCCTATTATAAATAACCCAAAAAAATATTTCAAATTAAACCTAGATGTGTGTTTTGATGGGGTAATTGAGAAATTTTGAAGAATTTAGAATTCTAGGTAATTCAAATGATTCAATTCAATTGCTTTCATTCCTAAATATTATTGTTTGGATGAAGTAATGAAAAAAATTATTGTCATCATTTTTTTGGCCAAATTTGAAAAACGAAATTAGGGGTCAATTTTTTTAATTTTCAAAAAGTTGAGGGGTCAAATTATAATTTTGGGAAATTTTGAGGGGTCAATTTGCAATTTTTTATAAATTTATTGGGGTCAAATTTGAGGACCAATATGCAAAGTTTATAACAATGAAGAATTTTGAAATTCTTAACTTTTAGGTGTCATTTGAAATTCTCTAAATTTAACTTGAACAAAATACTTCATAAATTTTCATCATTTTAAAAAAATTTCAAATTATTATCCAAACAATGGAATTCACTTCAAAGTAATTGAATTCCCTCAAAACATTCTCTTATCCAAACACACTTAAAATGTTAAAAAAAAATTGTAACTAAGATCTTCCTATGAAATTCTTCATTATCTTCATCATCGTATCGATCTTTTTTTTTTGTTTGAAGGAATCATATCGATCTTTTTTATCTACTCTTTTGTCCCTATGTCGGGATGAAGCCATGACTTCTTTGAATACTTGTTGCCCGTGTACAAGCTTGTCAAGTTTTTTTCTAATGATAAGAATCTTCGATTGAGCAGATGAAGTAGAGAAATCTTCGATAGATGCAATGACCATAGCGTCAGATGAAGTAGGAATAATCTCTTATTCTTCTTTTAGAGAATTGGTTGAGGCAGATACTTGAAGAGGATCCAATGGAGGAGGTGATCTCAGCCATAGGAGGAAAATAAATTGTATCGTTTTTCTTTTCTTCTGGAGTTAGTCATTTGAAGGCATTTGTCCATCTTTGCAAGGATTGAAAATAAAGACTTGGACAAAGAAAAAAGATAAAAAGTAGTATAGTTGCAAGGATTAAAAAAAAAAAAATTATAATGACTAAAATTAAAACTTTTGATATTTGTTGGGAATATTAGTATGTTTAAGCTAGAATAAAAAGTAATATAGATAGAAATAAATGGCAAAGGCTACCGTACATGACCTTCATAGGTCTCCTACTGTAGGAGACCTGTTTTTTTTTTTTTTTTTGCTTTGCAAAATGGTTGTCAACCATTGGATTTACTTTGAAGCTTTTGAATGGCTTAGATTTGCAATAATTGACCCACTAGGATTGTATTTTTTTTAACATATATATATATATATATATATATATATTGATTTAAAAAAATTCAATTGATTTTGGATTCAAATTTAAGAAAGGGTGTTTTTGGCATTATTGGAAAAATTCACAGCAAGCTCAAACATTCCATGTTTATTCCCTCCAAGTGAAAACTCAAGGGTAGAATGAATATAATAAAATAACAAAACTACTCTAACTTACCACAGTTTCCTCTCACAAACACGAGAGAAGTTGAAGCAAAAATATTTCCAGATATGTGTAACCATACTATCTGTTGCAATACCACTTGCTTTGACTGCCGCTTCACTTTTTATGATTGAACATGGAAGAGCAAACATTGTAGGCAAGGAAGAGCAAATACTGGAGTGTGTGGTGTTCTTTAATCCAAACAGTGGAGCAAAAATGGCTCTAATAGATGGAAAATAATTTTTTATTTAAGAAGAAATACCAACATTGCCCTTGCAGTTAAATGAATAACTTTAATAGAATTTAACTTAAAAACACATGCCATTTTAAAAAAAAACAAACGTCTTTTATACGGTCTCCTACGGTAGGAGACCTATTCACCTCTCCTACCATAAATGGCGCAGAAATAAATATATCTAATATTCGTATGTTTAAAAACAGTTTATTTTCCCTCTTTTTTACCAAAAAAAAAACAATTTATTTTTCACATTTTCAGTTTTTTCTTCTTCTAAACTTTTCACTCTCATCCTATTTTGAGGTCATTTTTGTTAATGTAGCCGTCTATTCATTAATGACGTGACATAATTTTTTTTTTTGATGACATAACTTGTATTTACATATTTATATTACAACTCTTTTAAAGTACTCGTTAGCAAAACCATTGAATTAAAGACGATTGATACTTGTCTTTTAAATAAGGAAAACATTAACAAGTTCATTTAAAGTACTTGTTAAAAGTCATCGTGAGCTTAACTCAGTTGGTTGGGACAATGCATAAAATATGCAAGGTCCGGAGTTCAAACCCCGGTCACTACCAAAAAAAAAGTACTTGTTAAAAAGTTAAAAAAAAAAAAAAACTTTATATCTACCCAATAACGCTTAGATGAGATGGCGAGAGTCTATTCTAGCTTAACTAATGTACTGGGTTAGAATCCGACATTGGACACGTAGCAGCGTTATAATTCTTAGAGAGAGTTTGTCGCTCATTTTATAGGAAAATTTTGTCGTTCATTTAAATCTCATAAAACTCAAGAGATTGGTTTTCGCAACTGTGCGTGCGAAATACCCGATTTACGCAACAAAAAAAAAACTTTATATCTAAATTATAAGTACATTCATTATATTAAAACTTTAAAAAAATAACTTTTATTTTATTAAACTCATCAATTAGTAACTCACTTACGTTGGTCGGGTAATATTGACGTCATTTTAAATGTGGTAATTTAGTTTCTTAAAAAAAAACTTTGACGGTTTTTTTAACAATCCTTAGAACATTTGCTACCATGACTCTCTAGGTAAATAAAAGACGTGATCAACTTTAGTCGATGAGCAAAAAAAAGGGAAGGAAACACGGGAAAAACACGAAGCAATGATAACAATCCATTGATAAATTCTAATGGTGTCAACACAAGTCAACTTTGCATATGCTGGCAAAACAAAACAAAACCAAACCCATCCTTGCCGTTTCACACATCATTGCCATTCTTCACCACTCCCCTATTTCCAATCTCATCACAACTATTATAACCTCACTCATGGACCCACGATAATTAAGAAAAGGTCAACGTCCTCCACCCAGAAACACAATAAATGAATAAAATAAAAAAAGGTTGTAATAAAAAAGTATTTTCTCTGTTCACAGTGCAAGTATGTAATGTGACCATTGTACTCTTGTTTGTTACAGTACTAGATTAGAGATTAGATTAGATCTCATTCATTTGCACCTATGTTTGACGGTAACGGGTAAAGAGGCTAACGTGACAGTCCAGTCATCTAGTGGACCAAATCAGCCGAATCTTATGCCACCATTTTGACCTGGGCGCCCTAAACGGCTATTCCATCATACAATCATGTCCTTTTTCCTTTGGCTAAATAGATAATTTAATCATTTAAGATTGACAAAATTATTATGTTAATTTTGAAGTTTTTTAAATTTTAAATAGATCTTTATTACTCTTTTATGGACATATTTGAATCTTTATTTAAGCATACAATATTGAGGAATATTGCTAAGTTAATTTCATTGACATGTGTCGTAAGGACAAATGTCAATGTTACAAATTTTATTTAAAATCATAGTTTAACTTTTAAAAGTTGAATGTACATTTTTTAAAATGAATATTGCTATCTTAATTCTTAAAAAAATAAAATTGTTATGTTAACTTCATTAACATATGTTGTAAGGACAAATGTTAACATTTACTTAAAAGTAGAAAAAGGAATTTTTTTATTAAAAAAGAACTAGAAAAAAGTAGTTTTTTATTAAAAAAAACTGAAAAATAATAGTGCACAGTCCAATGAGCCGACATATCTACACGGAATTGAATTGTAAAAAAAAAAATGTGTATCGGCTGACGAGCATCGGTCCCATATTCTAAATTTTTTAAATGAATCTGATTGCCAACGCGGTAACAAATTCATAACTAACAATTTACTATGACAGAATAACAAATAAAATCAAGCTCGTTTATTTTTTTCACGATTTTTTTATTTTTATTTCAACAAATATATTTTTTCTTTCGAAAACAAACTCATCTCATATCATTATAAATTATATAAAGAATAAAAAACAAAAGCCACGTATCTCATTATGGAGCAAACAACAATGTAACTAGTGCACAATCCAGCGAGCCTGGATATGCACACGAAATTGAATTGTAAAAAAAAATGTGTATCGGCTTACGAGCATCGGGTCCATATTCTAAAACTATTAAATGAACTTGACTGTCAATATGGTAATAAATCCATACACTAACAATTTACTGTGACAGAGTAACAAAAAAAATCAAACTCGTTTATTTTTTCACGATTTTTTTTATATTTTTACTTCAACAAATATATTTTTTCTTTCGAAAACAATTTCATCTGATATCATTATATATTGCTTCAACAATACAATCAGATATCAAATAAAAAAAATACAAGGTGTATTCGTAGACGTAGCCAACATAGCTAAATGACGGGTCTTACATTGGCTTGCATCCTAAAAAACTGAACCGATAAGTTTATACATCAAATAAAGTAGAGAATCTTTCAAAATAAAACCAAAATAGGAGACATGGTCAATCAAGTTGATGAAATTATCCACCACCACTCTGAATCAAGTTCAAATAGCACAGTTTTTAACCCTCCTTAATTGATAACTTAGATGTATAAGTTAAATTCAATTGATATAACGATAAAGTATGTCTATACCCAAAAAAAAAAAACGATAAAGTATGTACTTAAAAAAATTTTAAACATTTCATTTTAGAGTTTTTTAAAACAGATTCAACATTTTAAAAATACAAAACATTGTGTTTAGTTTTTTGTGTTAACCTTTCGACTCTTAGAGAAACATGATCTTAATAATTCGGAGTTCATTCTATAGGTAAGTAAAGTTCGACTAAAAATTGTTCTACTCAAGAATTGAATTAGGATTCTTCCAAACGATTCGTCATTTGTGGAGCTCAATCAATTATATATTTTTCTGGCTGTCCATAAATTCTTGTCCAAAATGATGTGTACTTGTTTGAATTGAAATAAGAGAGTAATACCAAGAGTTTTGTAAGTCATTGGAAATACCAAATTTTAAAAAATGCAAATAAATAAATTGTAGTATTGAAAATTTGAAGGAACGAACAATTTATCACAATATAGTGGAGTATACATAGATACACATATATGGGCCAATCTAGTTGGCATAGTAGGCTTTTGTATAAGTTTTAGTCATGCCCGTTTAAATTAATAAGCTTTTTTAAAAAATTGAACCTAACCTATTTAATTAATAAACAAGCTAGACTGAGCCGGGGTTTAATTAGGTCAGGTCATAAGCCCCTAACAAACGATATGACCTATTTCCACCAACAACTCCAACTATTCCATAAAAAGTGACTCATTTAAACATTTCAGAGAGCAAAAAAGTGTAGAGATGAAATTAATAGAATATTTCTTTTACTAAATTACATTGATCAAGTACCAATGAATTAATCATTACCATCAATCAAAAGTGAAAGATACAAATATCGAAGTGATAAAAATAATATTAATTAAATATTATAATTAAAAAATAATTAGGTTGAATTACAATTTTAGTCTTCTTATTTTCACTCTTTTGTGAAACTAATCCTCTTATGTTAAAACTTAATAGTTATGATATCTCCTTCAAATATTTTGTCTAAATTATGTGATATTACTCATTTTAAATCCTTTACAAAAAAGATTGATTTTAAAATGAAGTTTTTCAAGAATTTTTTTCTACAATTTCATCAATATTGATTTTTTCTCATCATGAGATCATATACCACATCATTTAAACAATATCACATTATTAATATTTTAGTTCAAAAATACGGTGTAGGACCAAATCTGTCAGATTTTAAAATTAAAGGATAAAATCCGCAAAATAGTACAAACAATTGGACAAAAATTGTGCTTAAGCCAAATAATTAATATTATATTAAAATTTAAAAGGATAATTCATTTTAAGACAAAATATTTTTGCAAATTGAACATTTATAGTAAGACGGAGCAAATATTTTAGACTAAACATACAGCTTTAACGTGAATCAAAATTCATTCTATTTATCTATATACCTTTCATTTATAAAAGAGATAGACACAAGTGATAAATTAGTAAAAATCCATTTTAATTATTGAATCTCCTTAACGGTCTCACTAATTTCCCCATTATATCTATCCTTTTCATAACATGAATGTAGCAGACTAAGACTACTTTAGAATACATTACTAGTAGTAACATTTTCTTTTTGACTAAAATTCTTTTTTAAAAAATTAAGAAGAAAACATTTATTTACATAACATAAAGTCATACAAAATTTTGCTAAGGATAATTAATTTTAAGACAAAATATTTTTACAAATAAAACTTTTATAATAAAACGGGTCAAATATTTTAGACCAAACAAACTATTTTAACAGAGATAAACTAGTGATGCATTAACGAGATTTATTTTAAGTAACGAATCTTCCTAGTCCTATTATATTTATCTTTTTCATAAATGATAGTAGATGAATGTAACAAACTAAGACTAAACTTTAGAATACTCATTATTAGTAACATTTTCTTTTTGACTAAAATTCTTTTTGAAAATAAATCAAGAAAAATTAAGATTTTTGAAAATTATTAAGAAATTTAAGATATTTTTTGACTAATATTTTTTCCTTGACCAATTGTCTTATAAGAAAACATTTATTTACATGACATAAAGTCATAAACATAGCCCCTTTTTCTTTTCTTTGTCAACACACACCCTCTCTCTTTCTACCTCTTTATTCTCACCCGTTTTATTTTCTCTCTCTCTCTCACCCTCTTCTTCTTCTTTCATGGTCTTGTTGCCACAGCAATGGCCGTGGAGCTCATGACAGGCTACAACAGAAACCAAACTTTCACAACCAAAGCAGAAGAAAATGCTGTCCAAGAAGCAGCTTCTGGTTTAGAAAGTGTTGAAAAACTCATAAAACTTCTCTCAGAAGCACGTCACAAATACCAACCTTCTTCATCTTCTTCCTCTTCTTTTTCACCTTCAAACCCTAACAACAACAACAACACTACTATGGATATAGAAAGAGATTGCAAAGCTGTTGCAGACATAGCTGTTTCCAAGTTCAAACGTGTTATTTCATTGCTTGAAAAAACAAGAACTGGTCATGCTCGTTTCAGAAAAGCACCTTTACCACAGCCACCACCATCACAAACCCTACAAGTTCAACCTTCTGAACCAATGATTTTCAACGCTACACCTTTGCAACAGATTCCACCAACTGTTTCTACTTCCCTTCACCGTCCTATAATCAAGAGAAATGATTCTTCAAAAACTCTTAATTTTTCATACTCTTCTGCTGGTAATTCTTTCATTTCTTCACTCACCGGCGACGACAACAAACAACCTTCGATGTCGTCGCCGGCGTGTGCTTTTCAGATTACAAATCTGTCTCATGTTTCTTCTGTTGGTAAGCCACCACTCTCTTCTTCTTCATTGAAAAGGAAGTGTAGCTCTGAAACTTTGGGTTCTGGAAAGTGTGGTAGTTCTTCTAGCCGTTGTCATTGTTCCAAAAAAAGGTATGTGAAATCTTCATATTTCATCTAAACTTTCTTCAAAAGAATCATAACCCTTTATTTATTTTTCCATATTGAAAATGAAAAATGATGTTTTTAGATGTTTTTTCTGATATTCTGAATTGGGTTGTCACAGTAGAAAAATGAGATTGAAGAGGGTTGTTAGGGTTCCTGCAATTAGCTTGAAGATGGCTGATATTCCACCAGATGATTATTCTTGGAGAAAATATGGTCAGAAACCTATTAAAGGTTCACCTCATCCAAGGTACTTTCAATTCAATTACATCATAATTTTTTTTTTCTTCTTCCCCTATGTATGAACCTATTTATTTTATACAATTTTTTTTATGTATTTGTGCTAGATAGTAGCTAGACTATTCAAAAAATTTAAGTGGACCAAATGTTTATGAATGATTATAGGATATTTTTTTATTTGACTTTTTTTGTGTAATGGGTTTTGAGTCTATGATGATGAATCTTGTGAGTGAGTGATGCTGATTTTGTGTAATTTTTGGAACAATGACAGGGGATACTACAAGTGCAGTAGTGTGAGAGGGTGTCCAGCAAGAAAGCATGTAGAGAGAGCTCTTGATGATGCTTCTATGCTGGTAGTTACCTATGAAGGAGAGCACAATCACTCTCTTTCTGCAGCTGATGCTAGTAATCTCATTTTAGAATCATCATAGTCAATGTTAGTACATTTTCAAAATGGTAGTAAATTGTTGGTTGGTTATGGTTTGTAGAATTAATGATGTTTTACTCAATGTTGAAGGAAATTGGTAGTTGTTTAATTTCAAAGTACAATCCATAAAAAATAGTCAAGATGGTGGATTTGGTAAACGGATTTGAATCTTCAAAGTTAAAGAAAAGAAAGTGGGGTTTTATTTCTTTTTTTCAATTTGTTTTTCTCTATTTGGTTACTTTATTATCTTTGGATTCTCCTTGTTGTATTTTAATGCTCAACGGGTTGTTTTTCCTTCTTTGAAATTGTAAAAAGAGTAAAGTGAAAAAACAAAAGCAATGAAAAGGACTTAGTCAAAGAATTGAACAGAAGAGGAGGGACATGTCGTGTACAGGACGGTTGACTAAAAAAGATTGAAAGAGAAAGAGGGGTTGGAAGTTGCTAGTTGGACGGCTAAACGTGTGAATGAAATCAATGAATGAAAGTGGGTGGAGAGTTGGGAAAAGGAAAGGGTTAATTAGAGAGTTTCTTTTTAAGTTTTAAAAGTCTAAAAACGTAATTTACACACATTTTAAATATAGAGAAGTGTTGCATCCCAAATATATTTTTCGACATTTTACTATTTGAGTAGTACTTATTAGACAAAATTTTATTATTCGAGTTGTACTTAGAACGAGTATTGCTCCTCTTTTATTTATAAGAAATATTTGAATTAATAAAAGTTGATGTATTTGGTTCAAAATATGAATCAGATATATCCACTTTTGTTGACTCTGATTTCTATTGTAAGTAAAACCGGAGGGAGTAGGACGAGTATTAATTAGTGAGTTTGTATTTTTAAATGAAAATATTTTGTTGGACCATTTGGATTCTAGGAAAAGGTTGGGTATAGGAAATGAGGTGCATTGAAGAGAGGTTGGAAGGTTTTGAATGGCTCTTGTGGGAAAACCGATGGCAAAGTCAAAATGGGTGGGTGTGAGAATTGATAAGTTTTAGCACTGAAAAATGGGTCCTACATTTGTTTGCAAATTTGTTCTTTTGCTTGCTTTGCCTTTGCCTTAACGTCAACTTTGTTCCACACATAGGTCCCTCTTTCTTCATTCATCATTATCTATTTCATTATTTGCACGCATGTGGTATACCTCAATCATGCATATAAAATACTAGTATATCAATCTTCTCTCTTGTTTTTTCTTCACGTTGCTTCTGGCAATCCAAGTGATGACAATAGCTAATTTTATCTATGTGATTTGATTTAAGTATGGACATATTTTTATCAATTATTTGAACAAATTCAGAGTAATACACATTTCTTCTACGAAACAGGGAGTTAGCATAGCGGCGCCAACACTAGAGTATGAAATGTTTTGTTGCTTAGTATTTGCTGAAAAGCTTTAAAGTTGTGTGTCAACTCTTTTGTACTATTGCTAAACTCCATGCTTTACCTTCTAATTGGCAATTGTGAAAAATGTCAATCCAATAATTGGAATTAAGATGAGAATAACAGAAGTGGCCTTTTGAAGCAATCAAAAGTTATTGGAATTATCACGAAAGGTCATAATAACACAAATTTAACACAGAGGTAGAGTAATTTATTTCTCTTTTTTGATTGGGTGAGATTGGGAAAATTCAGAGTGACTTAATCAAAATTAAGTTTAGGTATCTAATAAAGTGAAATGAGACGAGATTAAGTGTGTTCCTTGGATGTGTAATCAATCTAATGACCCGACTCAAGTCAACGTGTTTGATTTCTTTTTTCTTTTTCTTTTTTAGTGAGAGTCTTTTTTTCTTTCTTTTGGGTCGATTGCAAATTTGGTTTGGTTCACATAAAAGAAATGGATCTCAAGCGTGAATAAAAGAACAGAGTTGTGTTACACAATTGTCAATTAACATAAAATTCAGTTGAATCTCTATAAAATCGATCAAATACGTTATAATATAAATGCTAGGTCGTTGCCAAGAAGCCACACACAATGTAGATCAAGTATAATGTCAAATGAGTAAGAACAGTTGTATCATTGCATGGATGCAGTGAAAAATAAGAAGGAATTCTTATAACATTTTTGTGAACAAATATGGATAGAGAAGCTAATTCATGAGAGTAGATTTCGTTTTGAAATAAAGAACAGAGACACTACGCGAAAAATCTATAAAAATAGTGGACACTATAACCAAGACAATGATCAATTTGACGTGCCTACGAGAAACGAAGTGGATGAGTGAAAAGACGGAAGAATCAAACAATTCGTATTTTAAGCTTTGTTACACATACAAAGTTAGGCCGAGTTATTGGATAGGCGTTTTATAGTTTACTAGCGTTTAGACCGGCACTCCGTGTCCGTCTGTCCCTTCTTCTTATGCTAATGTGTATACTATAAATTACGAACGATAGTATTTATGAATTTTTTATTAAAATTATTTTGATTTTGATTAACTATATGAACTTATATGAATAGATAATAGATATTATGCATTTTCATATTGTAACAAACCATACTTATCTTTTTCAATGATACCAACAATATAACAAATATAATATCTTTCCAAAAATATATAACAAATATAATGTAGATTCTTATCTTTTTGAGTGACACCAATAAAATAACATTTTCATGTTCAAATTTGTCTAAGGGTATAATTGGAAGGAGAATAAGCCAACTCAAAACAACCTATTTTATTTATAATAGCGAAAAGACGGACACTTGTCTTTCCGTTCTTTTTATTGCGTTAAAATTTGAAAATTTTAAACGGTGATTTTATATGAAATTTTGATTTTGATTAAATTGTTACTTTCAAATTATAACAAATCAAACTAACATTGTTTATCTATTTCAATGACACCAAGAATATAACAAAAAAAATATAATCTAAATTCATATCATTTTAATGACACTAACAACAATATTATTATAGAAAAAGTTGTTTTAAGGTATAGTTGGGATAATGCAAAGTTCAGTCCAAAATCTTATATTTTCTTTTTATATATATAGTATAGATATATAATATAGACATACTCGATCTAGTATATTACTTTTTAAAGCATAACAGGAAAAAACTGAACATATATTCATGTTGTGTTTGTTACGTTTATTTTTATTTTTTTTGAATTCACTCATCAATTATCATGAAGAATAAAGGTTGAGTTTGTTACACTTTTTTTAATATTTGAATTTACTCTTATCTTTTTGTTATATATGCTATTTGTATTTAAAATTGAGGGTAATTTGAGAAAGAGAAAAAGCCAGCCCAAAGAGGTCGAAAGGGGTTATTATCTTTATATATAGTATAGATAAGGAGTGGAAAAAGGATGTTCTGGATGTGAAAAAGATAGGAGATTTGATTATATCCCTTAAATTTGTAGTGAATCAAGACATCATTAATCTTATTATTGTTTATGCACCTCATGAAAGATTAGAAGAACACATTAAAGTACATTTTTGGGAGGGTTTAGACGGCTTAATTCAAGAAATACATCCAAGAGAAAATATTTTTAGGACAGAGTCTAAATGAACATGTAAGGATTGTACTGCTAGGTTTTATTGGAAGGTGGACCTCAGATTTTTATGTGATACAAAAGTAAATGTCAAGTTGAAGAGAAAATTTTATCGTGCAACTACTAGACGAGTGATGTTGTATGAGACAAAGTTTTAGGCAGTAAGAGCAACCAAAAAATAAGATAAGCATAACGAATATGAGTATGTTGCATTGGATTTGTGGTGAAAATAGACAACATAAGATTAGAAATAACAAGATTATAGAGTATGGGTAGCACCTAATGTAGAAAAACATGATGTGAAAACTTAGCATATGTGGTTGAACATATAGGGAGAAAAAACTTAGCATACGTGGTTGAACATACAGGAGAAGACATGTGGTTCATTTTTATAAATTTTAAAAAACAAAATATAGTATCAAAAGCAATTGAGTCAAATTGAATATTTTAAATATTCGACATGAATTTGAAATTTTAGCGATCAATCTAAAAAGATTGAAAAAAAATAAATATATGAATAATTTTGAAAATATTGTAACATATAGGAACCAATTTTGATAATTTTATGGCCAATTAAAATTCAAATCATTAGTTTGTAGGTAGTATTGAAACTCTCAAAAATGCCTTCAACAGAGTATCTCATAAAATCCTTTCAAATGTATTTAATTTACTAAAAATTAAGAAACTAAACAACTGGAATTGTATTATGTTTGATTTTAAAATTGGTCATGAGACTAGACAAAAGCAGAAACTTTGCCCCATACCAGCCATGAAACCTATTTTTGTCCAAAATACAAGTATTAGTATTACTCTAATGTGAATTAAGTTTCCATGTTGGCCAAACTAATTAAATTACAATATTGTCATTTTCATGACACAAATATTAAGAAAAAACTATTGTTGTGAACTAACGAATGTTGCATTTTGATGTTTCCTTATAATGCATTTTATCTCACAAATACAAATCCTTTGTTACTTGCATGTCAAATATCAATGTAGACAATCATTATTGTTTCATATTTTCAACCAATGAATGTCATTATTTGGGGTCGCTATTTTAAAACTGCAATCATCATGCATTTTCATTTTCCAACACATTGCTAGTCTAAAATGTTTATTGTCACACTAATTCAAACATCAACGTGAATTTTGATATAGCGTCATCATAACACTTATTTGACAAGTGTGCGTGTACTATTACACAAATATTCCTTTTTAAAAAATTTGTTTATCCCTAACCTTAAGACTATTTGCAAATTTACATACACATTTATTACTTATTTTTCAAATATGTCTTTTATCAATACTACTGTTTTGTTTCAGCATATAAAGAGTTACTACTGAATG
>Ga0315914_1007155_pt1 | contig 15564 bp, 10 predicted proteins | sample MpolenodulesMG_FD_203920 | JGI IMG/M metagenome (GOLD analysis project Ga0315914, IMG submission 203920) | Medicago polymorpha root nodule microbial communities from Los Angeles, California, United States - elongated nodules | ecosystem: Host-associated > Plants > Roots > Nodule | place: USA... | reverse complement strand
AAATTGGAAGCTTTTGAAAATGAATGGTTATGTTTCTGACTTTGATGTTCTATAACAACACGCATCGTGAGTTAAGTCACGCTGAGTTTACAACCTGCGTGAGTTAACTCACGCTGAAAGTACCAAACGTGACTTAAGTCCTGCGGGGATACTTTCGTCCATTCAGTTGGAAGTGAGTGTTTATTGATGGGAGAAGATTAATTATCATTTAGCTTATGATATTCACTTTTGGGCTCAACCTTCTTCAAAGTTTGAGTTTTGTCACCTAGCATTTGTTCTTGTCCATCCTTCTTTGTTGTAACTTTGATTTTGTTCTATGATTGTTGTAACTTCTTCAATCCTTCCTGTGCACTCCTTCTCTGTCGGTTAGGATTATCCGCTGATTTTAATATATTTAATTTGACTTCTTTTTGTAAATGCATCCAATCAAATGATGATAAATTAACAGAAAGACAAGCACTCACATACCTTACTTTCCACTCTTTTTATTACTCTAACAATTATAATATAGATAAATATTCATAAATATATTTTAAGATCTAACATAAGTAGGTGACATCATATAAAAAAGTTATACTTTATCAATAAACTAAATACTTACTTTTATAATTTGTGAGACATAATTCTACTCACAATGTCGATATAATTAAATTGGACATCGTCTAAATTTAAATTGAAGACCTTGGAGTTATGAGTGTGAATTACACCTCGTGTTTCTCACTTTGCCTACAAACTAAAAAAATCCTTATTCTTATACTATCATTCTTTATTTTAATTTCACAAGGACAAGTTGCAGCTTTTTTTATTGCTTGACAACTCAGTACTACTAATCCTATCCATCTGAACTATAATAATTGAAGATGATAAATGTTTTTGAGGCAATTGAAGATAATAGATTTGGTTCTTACTGATATTTTTTCAAAAAAAAGATTTGATTTTAATAAACTAGTACTAATTATGGTTGGACGTTTTCCAAAAGAAAACGTGGCTTGGTAATTAAAAATAAAAACGTGTATAGAAAAAATAAACAACTACCTGTATAAGTCTTCATCCCCCTCAATTGTCATGGTGTTGTAGGAACAATAATCATAAAACAAGACCTAAATCTGATCATAACACTGATAAGATAGAGAAAACTATTACAACTCAGAAGTTATGGGATGCAGATTATCTACCTTTCAATCCTTTCTCTCTGGTAACTTCTCTCTATCTATCTTGAACAATCATTCTCTCCCATCTAATTAATTTATTTTAATCATCGAACTCTCTACTAAATACACGAAAATCATATTATGGTGAAGGTTGGGGAGCAATAAAGAGGGTTCTTCCATTGCTCAGTTGGGGAGCAATAACGAGGCCTAAATTTGTGTTGTTTGGTTCTTCAATTGTTCAATATAGTTACTATGAAGGTTGGGGAGCTACTCTTTCTCACTTGTATGCTCGTAAGGTATTATTATTTCTTCCTCTAATTATTAATACCGTAACGTTTTATTGGTTATGTACCTTTTCAAAATAAAAGAGTCTAGCGACAAAAATGACATACTATATGAGAAAAAACGAGTTTGAATCTACGCTCTAAGATATCAAAAGTCTCTTCGGTCTTTCAAAGTATAAGTTGCACTTATAAATTTTTCACTTATAATTAAATATTGCCTATGAAAATTAATATTTTAGATAATCAAATATATATGCAAATATTAGAAATTATAAAACTCATATCACTCTCACAAATTTTTTGGAAGACCTAACATTGATTTGATGTAGGCTGATATAGTTTTGCGGGGATATGCTGCTTGGAATTCAAGGCATGCTCTGCAATTTTTGGATCAAATTTTTCCTAAGGTATTGAATATAATGACAAAGAAGGCATCTTTTGATTCAAGACATCAATTTAATGAATACCATTTGCAGCATATACATAAGTTTTTATGTTTTGAATATTTACATTTAGTTGTGCACAATGTGATTATTTTGATTTTGTTGACAAATACTCACCCCTGATATACTTTGATTTTGTTGTCATCTCTAATACAGAATGCCATTGAGCAACCATCATTGGTGATTGTGTACTTTGGTGGTAATGATTGTATCCATCCATTTCCAAGTGGTCTTGGTCCTCATGTACCATTGGAGGAATACGTAGAAAATATGAGGAAGATTGCTATCCATATAATGGTAAAAGAGTATTGTTATTTTGATTTCAAATTTCGACATAAATTTACTTTGACACGGTTGAAATTAGTGGTTAATTATGTTCATTTAATAATTGTGTTTCATACTTCATGAAATTCTTGTGTCATTTGGGTATAAAATTTAGTTTTCATCTCATATTTATCGATGTTAATTTATTTATTTCCTCTTATTATCAATAATAAGTTTTTGTTTTTGCTGTTCAAAAAAAAAATTATGAATATTAATTTTGACATAATTCCTAATGATTGGCAGAGCCTATCACACAAGACACGAATTATATTTCTCAGTAATCCTCCCATCAATGAGGCACAAATCAAGATCAACATGTAATAACCTTTGTTCCTTGAAAAAAATTATAATCTTCGACATTATTATTTCCAAATTATTCTATGACATATATCTTTACTAACAAATTGTTTGAATGAGTTCAGTGATGAATTTGGGCACACAATAAGAACAAATGAAATAAGTCGAATATATTCAGAAGCGTGTTTGGATATGTGTCGTGAGATGAAAATAAAGGCTATTGATTTGTGGTCTGCAATTCAGAAAAGAGATGATTGGAGAGATGTTTGTTTCATGTAAGTATGAACTCATTTGTATGCACCTACAAATTTGTTTTTCAATAATTTAATTAGGTGATTTGATTATTTCTTAGTGATGGAATTCATCTATCAAACGAGGGGAGTGAAATAGTAGTAAAGGAGATATTGAATGTCATCAAAGAAGTAGAGTGGGAACCAAGTCTATATTGGAAGTTAATGTCAGCTGAATTTGGAGAAGATTCTCCTTATGATATGGTTTCTCTTGATGGAAAGACAACTATTAATTTCTCCGATGTGCCTTTTCCTGATGGTGTAGAGTGGCCTTGATATATTATTCCAAATTCATAGAATCCTTGTGGAAATTGATTTCATTACATGCTTCAATGTTTTTCGTGATGAAATATGGTAGTCTTTAATCTTGCATGTTCAATATTAGATGGGTCAGCAAAACTTGATCATGGTTTTTCACAAATTGAATAATGAAATTTGAATTTTTTTTTTATGGTGATTTAATTGAGCCAATTGTTGTATCATTGATATTACATGTTCATTAAGAAATGGGTGAACCTAACTTGATCATGGATTTTCACCATGTGAGTAGTGAAATTTGATTCTATTTTAATCGAGCCATGTTGATGGAATTGTTAATAGATGCATTATTATATACACAACTCACAATTAGTTTTATATTGGAGCTTTTGATACCGTATTATGCAATTGGATTTAGATTAAATAAGTTACATTAATTTGTCAAAAAATAAAAATGAACAAGTTACAATTATGTTAGATGGATGATAGGTGAAAAAACACTAGTAATAGCAATAAGACTAAAAAATTCCATACCTAAGACACGTGATTACCTTTAAAATTACATTTAACAACACTATGGAATATGACTGATGTACATTTGGGAGCTAAATACATGCCCCAATTCATTGAATCATTTGACAAACTTCACAATTTACTCTAGCCAAATTTCACAACTGTACTTGTGATTTCAACACTTTTACAATACCACCATTCTTTTTTGATGTAGAAGATCAGACAATAATGTTGCAACCACAGAGAATACCAAGAACTATTATCCTTGGACCAAACCAAAAGCTCTAATAGCCGTTGTTGGAAAAAAACCAACATAAGAAAAATAAAATAAAGGAACACAATCACATAATGTGGAAACTCCAAAGCAGGAGAAAAACCACCATAGTTGTCTAATGACATTCATATAATAACACTATATAAAATGACACCCTCTATCCTAGTATAACCGTACCCTCCAAAGCAAACACCCAACTACATCTCACAACACTCTAAGACAAGAGTATAAGAGGAAAAATAAAGCTAGATAAGTTTAAAGTGTTTTTGATTGGTACGTACATTATGTAACTAAGAGTTAGAGCTTGGGAGTCACGACATCTCCACCAAAAACCTTAAAACATTATGTATATGAGTCACGTCTTTTATATATCAAACATTTTACCCACTCATACTTGAAGTTGAAACCCAAAAAATTGTTGTTGTTTCTCTCTTGAAGACCAAAAGGACAAATTGATTATCCTGTCATGATCCCATTTCAAATTTAACAATGTCCCAGAAATCCTAAGACTGTCATTGATCCCTAGCTTATTCAATGCAGAGAAGAGGAAGAAGAAAACTAGGCATCTAAAATTTGACTCTGTAACTAAAATATCCGATTCTAGTGTAATTTGAAGTTCAGGGACCAATTTTGTCTCTTTCTCCATTCACAAAATATTACTCTATAGCGTGAACTAGAAAAGAAAAGAAAAAATACCTACCATTCTAAGGATGGTGTATTGGATTAGGATTTTAAAGGACAATTTTTGTTTAAAAAAGTCTTGAGGATTTTAAAAGACTTTGTAGGATTTTGATGACTTTGATGATTTTAAAAGACTATTAAGGATTTCAATGGATTTAATTCATAAGATTTTAAAGAATTTGAAATGATTTTATGGATTTGAACAGATTTTATGAATTTCAAGAAATAATTGAAAAAAAATATCATAACACACTCTCTTTCACAACATCTCAATAAAGACTGTTTTATTTATTTTACTTTATTTTTTACGGGAGAGCTAGAGAGAGAGAGACAGAAGGAAGGAGAGAGAGAGAGAGAGAGAGAGAGAGAGAGAGAGAGAGAGAGAGGAGAGGAAAAGAGAGAGTAAGAGAGAAGGAAGGAGAGAGATGGAGAGATAGTAAAATCTTAAAAGAGAAAAACAATCCTAAGAAATCTCATGTTTTCATGAAATATTTTTTCATGCTAAAATTTCATTAGATAATCCCAGAAAATCCATCAAAATCTGATTTATTAAACAATCCTTCGAAATTTGAATGATTTTGAATACCACTAGACTTTTTTTAAGTGATTAAGAGTCTTGATTGAATACCACAAGAATTTTTTTAAATGACAAAAAATCTTGATTGAATAACACAACTTTTTTTAAATTGGAAAGAGACTTGATTGAATACCACAAGACTTTTTAATGATAAAAAAGTCTTTTAAAATCTTTTAGAATCATGATCCAATACACCTCCTAAGGCACAATATAACGCAAACCAAATTTGATTTTGTGTTGAAAGTTAAATGTAAAGAATAATGTGTTCTAGTTTAAATTTCTCCGATGACTAGTAAAATTTATTTTTTAGAGAGACTAACTTGAGTCTCAATTTTTTTCAAGAGATTAAATTGAGTATTTACTCTATTTAAAATCTTAATATATGCATAATATTTTTGTCTAACTTCAATATTTCATATTATTCTTATATTTGAGCTCAGGTTTATTTTCACATTATACTTATAATAATTGAACCTTAATAAGCTTAATAGCAGTTTTGGCCTTCTATATTTCAAGAAGTTGCGATTTTGGCTCCCTAACAAAATAAAATACAAAATCGTCCCATAAGTATTGCCCCTTTTGCAGTTTTGGCCACAGGCCAATTTTGACCAAGTCAAAGTTGACGTGGACGCCATATGTGTAATTTTTTGGCTAAACTAGACTTTTCAAACCCTAAGTTTCAAAATGTTGCGATTTTGGCCCCCCATTAAAAAAAATTACAATTTTGGCCCCTTTCGTTCCAAAATTGCTGAGAAGACGCCGCTTGTCCCAAAAAAGGGGCCATAATTGTAACTTTTTATGAAGATAAGTGGTCAAAAGATCATATTTCCCTTAAGTTAGGGGTCAAAAGAGCATATTTCCCTAAACATGGGGGTCACTTTTGTCATTTTTTTCATAGGGAGCCAAAATCGCAACATTTTAAAACTTAAGGGTTGAAAAGTGCACTTTAGCCTAATTTTTTTTATTTTTTTAATTAATAAAAAAAATTATTTTTTTAATTAAAAAAAATACACGCCACCACGTGTGCATTGACTTGGTCAAAATTGGCATGAGGGGCCAAAACTGCAAAAGGGGCAATACTTATGGGACGATTTTGTATTTTATTTTGTTAGGGGCCCAAAATCACAACTTCTTAAAACATAGGGGGCGAAAACTGTTATTAAACCTTTTATTAAAACAATAAGCAAATATGGTTGCACATTTTCTGGTTATGGCAGCTATTTCTTGGCTTAGTTGTTGTGTTTTTTCGTTGTATCTCTCATTTTTAGGGGTGAGAATAGGACATGTCAGACCAGACTTTGATAGGCCTAAGTCTGACCTACGAAAAAATTTGCAAGTTTGAGTCTGACCTATGACCTTTTGTAATCCTATTTTCTTTTGTGTGACCGACCTATTTAAAAGTCTGGTTTGACCTGAAAGCTTAATTACAAGTCCCTGAAAGCTTAATTACAAGCCTAATTTATATTAAAGTCATTAAATAGTTCATTTTATCTACTTTTTTTTCGACATAACATTTTATCTACTTATAAATTAGTCTTAAAGCCTATTTCACAATAAGACTTGTCCATCACTATATGACCTTAAAAGTTTATTTCACTGTAAGACCTTAAAACTTATTTAAAAAGTCCATTATTTAAGTTGTTTCTTGATTTTTATTTAATTTGAATTATATTTTAATATAAATAAAAATAATTTTTAATAATATACGTAAAATGTTGGCATATCAGGCTTCATAGGCTTTTTTGATAGCCTAAACTTGGTCTATTTACTTAAATTTAGATTTTTCAAAAGCTTAAATCTATAATATTTAATAAACAGGTCCGATCGTAGGTCGACGTAAACTATTCCCGACCCTACTATTTTTAAGTGATGAGCTAAATTTAGTTAGTTGCTTAAAAATAATTGAGTATTGATGTGTGTACCATAAAAATTCATTATTGATCGTTTCTCTCGCAGCAGATTATAATGTTGATGTTGTTGCCTCACGTCACGTGGGCAAGTTGCAAGTTTTTTAATTGCTTGACAAAAACTTATTTGACTCATAATAGTTTACGATAAGACATTTATTTATTTTTTTAAAACCATGTTACAACATTTATAAAGGTTTTTTTTCCTTGTAATAAATTGTTTTATTATCAATTTCTTTTTTACTAATAATTTTTTTTCTTTATGTCTGTATGTCCAAATACCATTTAGACTTGTGACTATAGAAGAATTACTCTAGCCTTCATAAATTTTTTTTATAAATTACTCTAACCACATACTTTGCATAATCAATGGATTTGGATCATCTCGTGATAAATTTTTTTACATTACTTGCATAAGTCTTTATCCTTAAATTTCATATGTTGGTTTTAAAAATATTTTATTTTTGTTTATATTTGACTCCGCGTAAAAATTTTGCTAACTTCGTCTGTGTCTGAGGCCTCAATTTGTGTTATTTGGTTCTTCAATTGTTCAACATAGTTATTATGAAGGTTGGGGAGCTACTCTTTCACACTTGTACGCTCGTAAGGTACTCTTTCTTCCTCTAATTATTATAAAGCATGGTACCCTTCTTACATGGCTCTATATAACATTATATTTCTTATATTAATTCATCTCATCTCAGTTATGTGTTTTTCACTTATGAATATTACCTATGCAAAATAGGATTTTAACTAATCGATAATCACCTAAAAAGGGATAACTGGGGAAATGTTTGCTTCACGTAAGTTTGCTCTCATATATGCCCCTTAATTGAAAAAAGTTCAAATATTTTTATTCTTCCTTCATTTGCTTGATTGGTGTTTGATAGGGATGAAATTCATCTGAAATCTGAGGGTAAGCTAGTTGTGAAAGAGATACTTAATATCCTCAAAGAAGCAGACTGGGAACCTTGCTTGCACTGGAAGTCACTGCCAAATGAATTTGGAGAAGATCCACCCAATAATTTGGGATTGAAGATTGAGTACAGTGAGTTAGGGAGGTCCAAAAGGATCGTCATGACTATGTTGTTATTAAGTAGTGACTTATTAATTCTAGAAGAGTGATGACCCACTAATTTGTTAGGAGAAATCTAGAATAATATTGCCTATATAAGATATTATACTCTCTTTTATAAGAATCAACGAAATTAAGTCTATTTATCTTCTCTTCAATTCTTAAAGGCCCTCTAACCTTACATATTTGAGTGAGTTTATCCATTTGGGAGCTAAAGACTGTCCCTATTCAGTGAATCATTTGACAACAATCACGAATAATAGTGGCAGAGCTAGAAGAAAAAAAAGTTTGGATGAGCCACTCAAATAAGCCATAATATATATACATAAACTTTATGTTTTAATAAGAATTAAGCACAAAACTGACCATACAAAATTAAATTAAATACTTTAAAAATTCAAAATAGTTATCTATATATTTCAAGTGACTTGATAATGTGATAGTAACGTGTATCGAGAGTGACAAGAGAGGGTTACAAAATAATTGTATTTAAAAGTCAATAATATTTTAATAACTCCAATAAAAAAAAAAAAATTTACAGACTGGGTATGCCGTGACCCACCTAAGCCTTAACGTGGCTCCACCACTGACGAATAACATGAATTTAGAATTGTGACTGATTAAAGAATAACGTTAGTTCCTATGACACTTTTCCCAGGTTTTTCACATGTGAGTGTGAACTATTTGACTATATATGATTGGGTAAATTGCTTAATATATTTCACCATTTTATGAGTTCTAGGTCTGTAATGAATGTTTTATGGATCTGGATCATCACGTGATAAAATTTTCCACGACCATACATCCATTTTTTCTTCATATATATTGATAAAGTTTGATAAAGTTCAATCTAATTTTTCATACTGAGATGTACCATTTAATTGCTTTACTTGATATTGACGTTGTCAATTGTTGCTTGTTTGGTTATTGACGACCAAAAATAGATAAATCAATTTCATCTCATGCGACTAAAACTACTAAGATTGTTTCTTGTGACTAAAATTTATGTGATGCAGGGAGGAGGAAGAAGAATGTTTTGGATCTAAAATTTGTCTCAGTGACTAAAATGTATGTTTCTCTATTACACAAAACGTAACTTGATAGCGTGAACTTGCAAAAAATGGATCCTAAGCAAATGCGTATAAAACAAAGAATTTTACTCTTCTTCCAACAAGTTTTGCTTCCATCCAATCAAAATGACCAAAATACTCCTGCATGAGTTAGCAAACGCAAATGTTAATCCTGCCTTAGTTAACTCATGTTGCGTGACTTAAGTCACGCAAGTGTAAATATATATGTGAGTTAAATCACGCATATATTTACACATGTGTGAGTTAACTCACACCCAGTCTGTGCAACATGCTAGAACAGGCATAAACCTCTATTTTTCCAAATTTTGTCATTTTTTCCGTCCTTCATTCATTCATACATTCAATTGCATACATTTTTCATCATTCATTCAATCAAGCATTCACTCATCATTAAATTACGAAAAAATAAAGGAATAAAATAACGCAAAATGTCATAAAAACGCCAAAAAGCACAAATGTAATAGGATTACATCCAAATTCGACAAAATGTCAAAAAAAACTACAAAAGTACAAAATTCATAATGCCAAAACCCTACTCCCGTGGACTCCTACTCCAGCTCTGTGGAGCCGACATCTGCTCCATCATGCTCCACTCGGACTGGATGCCCTGCATCATGCAAAGAACCTCTGGATTACCAAACACATCAGGATGCCCCATTTCACTGTCCACTCTGGCTCTGAAGTTGTTGATGATCTGGTATGGGTCTGGAGGTTGTCTGGCCCACTGCTGCTCAACAATAACCTCCTCGTAGGGAGGGACAGGACGAGGATGAGCATCAGTTGTGTAGTCAGGAATGACCGCATGGGGGTTCACAATAGGATGTGATACTCTATAGAACCAACTCATGTATCCCCTAGAATGGCTCCACGACTCGTCATCCGGAACAGATCACCCTTATTCTGTTGGCTGAGAACATGTAGAGCAAACTCCATGAAGGCCATAACCACCTTCCCTAGCGCAAGAGGCTCAATGTCTATAGGAGGCCTGGGAACAGTCTGGACGTACTCGTACTGCCTAAGAACCCACTCTAGCAAGTGACAACCCATCATGTCTCTGCCGGCCATGATCCATTCGAAGTACCAGCATATGTCCTGAAAGGGCGTCACGTCTTGTCGTCTCTCGTACAACCTCCAGATGACATGAGAATGCTCCAACGAATCAATGACATCTCTGTAGTGTCCAGGATAAGAAAAGCAACTGGGAGTTTTCCATTTATCCGCAAGCGGGGCAACATCAGTGTCGTACTCATCATTAAGATTCCTTGGAATGAGGTTCCTAAAGTGCGCCAAAACCCATCCCTGCAAACACAAAGGAACAAATTTATATCAACACAAGTATTATACAAACAACTATACATTTACGATCTAATAAGTAAAAAAATAAGAAAAATAATTATTACCACAAGCAAGGTCATGTAACCACCACAGGAGCTCACAGATGAGTCGGAGATAAGAGATAACTGCTCATATAGGAAAGCAAGTCCCATCGCGCCCCATGACCAGCTGCCCACTCGTCCATATCCTGTAGCGCACGCAGCCACAATAGATTAATGCTTATGCTGTTCTTGCCGGCAAAAATGGTGTAGCCAAGCAAGAGCAACAAAAACGCCTTAATGTAGGTGATCCTAACTTCAGCCTGCTCCACATGCTCCTCCTCTATGTCAGGCTTAATTAGTTGATTACACCTGTGCAAGAGCTCCTCATAGCGCCTCTTCAGTTTAGTGAAACTGACATGCACACCACCTTGTCTTCCCAACTCCGTAGTAGCATCCTCCACTGTAAAATGTAGGTCCTTCTGCGTCATTTGTATCCCCTCCCAGTGATGGTCATCGTCCCAACACGTAGATGGAAGTTGTTGGTCTCCTCATGCCATCTCTCCGACAAGGCACAAACGAACCCGTGAGAGATGTTATCGTACCCAGTGAGAAGGAGGGGCCTAAAACCAGAAGCATTCACTTCGTCCCAAAACCAGTCATTTTGTATTCTCGGCTGAGGAAATGTCAAGGTATTAAGGCTCAGCTTCTTCCCGTGCGAGATACCTTTCACCCTATGCTTTTTTCGAAACTGAAATATATAAAAAAATAAAAAAAATACAGCAACACCGTTAAATAAGTCATAAGTAAAATAAACATTAAATATATTCTAACATAAATTTTAATTCTAACATAAAATAAGTAAAATAATCATTAGAATAAGTTAAATAGACATTAAAATAAACATTAAATATACTTACATTGACATCGACTCATACCCTGCATGCCATGTGTCTATCGAAGTAAGGTAAAAACGTGGCCATAGAAGGCCCCCTCCACAGCCCTCCGGTCCGACCTAGTACTCCAATCCCGCCTCCCCCTGAGCCTGACCCCCACCCTCATGCTGTTGTGGGTGCTCCATATGATGCTGCTCCTGGTCAATATCAGGCTGATACTGATGATCCTGTTGGTGATATGTCTCATACTGATGCTGCTGATACGCATCAAAATGATGATGTTGAGGCTCCTCATAATAAGGCTGATTCTGTGCCTGCGGATACTCCTCATAATGAGGCTGATGATGATGTTGCGTCGGGACCACTATCTGCGACCCATCCGCATGTGATGATGAACTAGGCCCTAGCCTCGTGCCTCGACCTCTTCGCCGACTAGGCTGAGGAGGACGGTTTCCGACCCTTTCGACATGTGCACTCCCGGTAGCAGACTCTCTATCTCCCCTCATTCTTTCAGGCTTTGGCTCTGAGACATATCTGCACAACATTTCAAAGAGCAAAAAATCAATGATTTATTTCATACAGACATTGTGTCATTTCTAACAATTCAACAACGACACTTAAATTTTGGCACTGTCATTTCAGTCCGTAAACTACCACATTGTAGTCAAACATACTACAATCAACATTAACAAACTATATTCTAACTAATTTCATCATTAGCAATAAAAAAAACAAAAAAAAAAATCATTGAGACATTTTATCAAACACATAGAGTGCAATTTTCAAACAACTAAAAAATCTAACAATTTCTAAACCCTAAACTATCAGATTGTACTCTAAACAACATCTAAATTACAATTTCTAACTTAATTATCACTAAAAATCCTAAAAACTAACATGCAAGCCAAATTTCTAAAAACTTAAAAATGTCTAATTTCTTAAAAATATTAAAAATTTCAACAACAAAAAATCAATGAAGTAGAATAAGCAACGCTTATTTGTTTAATTGCGTGATTTGATGATAATTTGCTTGAGTTTGCTGAAATTCGAAAAAATGGAGAGAGATATCGTATTTTGGATGTTTTGAAAATGAAGGGGTTATATTTCTGTTATGCTGATATATGACTTAAGTCACGCAGAGGCATATAAGGTGCGTGAGTTAACTCATGCAAGAGTATATTTGAAAAATCAGTTAGACACGAATGTTTTGTGTCGAGTAAAGAGTAGAATTCTAAAACAAAACAACTTTGGTTTGTGATGGAAGTTTTTTTTTCTCTCTTTCTTTTCTCTTGACACAACTCATGAAAATTAAATCTAGAGTATTTTTACGGAGACTACTTTTTTTTTCTCCTCAAAGATTAATTGGATATTTATTCTATTTGAATTTTGATATATACAAATCAACTGGATCAGTATTTCACATTATTCTTGGTGATTAATTTCTATACATTAACCGTGTAATTTTTTTACAAATACATCAAATCAAATCATGATAACTAATGTATAAAGATATGAGTTTAATATATATACACCAACATCATAACAAAGTTTAACATATACATCTAATAGTGTACCGACACCGACACATCAATGAATTTACAACACATTACTTGTCTATCTTATTAATTGGTGTGACAATATATTATTAGACATATGTATATAATTTTGTTACACTGTCAATATATAAATTAAACTTTAAAGATATTTTAGGAACTAATTTAAATAAATGACATTATACAACGATTTGATTGATTTTTTTACTAATTGATTAACTGAATGTGTAAACAAAGTTTTACTGAATATAATTGAATCATATTCTTAAAGTTTAAAAACCTAACTTAATAGACAATATCACTATAGCTTAAATTGGCTGCTTTAATATGAGTTCAAATTCGAAACATCATAATTGTGTGTGAATTTCAATGGCGTTTATCACGGAAAAAAATAAGTTTTTAGTCTCTATTTGTATTTTCTAGAAACTTTTTTGGAGGACTAAAAGTATCCATTTTTTTAAATAATTTTTAGAATAAGGACTATTTTTACAAACTATAATATTATGGAGGATTAAAATTACCATTGACATTTTATAGGAACCAAACTTAAAAATTTATGATTGTGCAGGTATTAAAAACATATTTAACCATATTTAATTTAATTGCACGAGGACAAGTTGCGAGTTTTTTTTATTGCTTGACAACTCAGTACTACTAACCTTGTTGATCTGAACTATAATAATTAGAAAAATATTTACAACCATGTGACAACTTTTGAATAATTTTCGCTTTTGAACTATAATAACTAAAAAATATTTTTTTTTTGTTCTCTATATAATTTTCAATCAAAAAACTAAAAAAAAATATAATTATCTAAATAATTTTTATAAAATAATTATACAAATAATAAAATAATTAAGAAACATGATATATGAACAACTCAAATGAGCTGTCGGGTATCAACACCCTATGTTGCCTTTCAAAATCATGCATTGCACCCAAATCTAGGTGAGGAAACAATTATTAAAAAGAAACAAAAAGTACGTGACTATGTTTTCCCAATAATTAAAGATATTAGATTTGACAAGTAAATGTAGGTTGTGCATAAAACTTAAAAAGTGTATAGAAAAAAAAAATAAACAACTACATTTTAGACAACATGTTGTTTCTTGCTTAAAAAAAAAGTAATATTTGAACATCTAAATTTTGACAATTTATATGACAACTTATAAAATCACACTAAAAGCAACTCATGGGAGTTTTATAATATTTTTTTCTTTTTCTCTCTTAACCAAATTAACACTTGATTTTATAGGTTGTCACATGAGTTGTCATAATTTGGATGTTCAAATATCATTACTCAAAAAAAAAGACAACATGTTGTTTCAAGTGACTCAACCGCAATTGTTAGACATTTTACAATAAATTAAAGATTTTCTTAGTTACATCCTATTTAATTCATGTTACATTTTAAACTCACAATTCATTGAACTTGGTTCATGAACTAAATGTGTCGAACTTGAGTCGAATATTAAGCTCGACAAATAAATGAGTTGAACTTGAGCTATGTATAGTTCGACTCGTTTGGTTCATGAACCAACTCGATATACATTTTCTACATCAATTACACTAATTTTAAATGAAATTTTTTATTTTTACCTGTTTTTTTGTCAAAGTTTTTTATTATATCACTTTATTAACAATCAACAATATAAAACAAAGAAGTCCACTTGAGTAAAAAACAATGGTAAATTTTGACAGCAATCCATACACTCCGATAGATTTAAGCTTGCTAGTCAAAAAAAAATTAAGCTTGCAATTGTATGTCCCACATCGGAAGTTTTGTGAAGGACACAGAGCAGGTAACCTATAAAAAGGGGCGTATACAGTACAAACATGTACAATGGCAATGAAATAACTAATATTAATTAGTTGATTTAATTAATAGTGTTATTTCCCATTATTTATTTAATTGGTTTTTAGACCAAAACCAATTAAGAGGTTTATGAGCTTTTTTTGTGCTCATTAAAACCATAGTTGTCTTCACTTGGTTCATTTAATTTGAGCTATCAAGGAACTGAGTTGTTTGCGAATTTAAATTGAGTTGTGTTTGAGCTGGAAAAAAAAGTTCGTAATGATCTTGAGTCGAGTTTTGAGCCGAGTTAATTTTTATTGAGTCGAGCCGAGCTTAGCTAAGTTCAATTCAGCTTGACTTATTTTCAGCCCTAGAATTGTACATGTAAACTCAATTTACATGTACCTACTTAAACTGAATTTAAGTTAACATCAACCTTTAAATGAATGTTTACTTAAATTTAATTAATGCTAACACGCGATGCACCATCATATACTCGTCGCTTGTAGAGTGCATAACATCAAGAAAAAAATAGAAACTCAGCATCATTTAAAGAAAAAAAGAAATTCACTTACCTATATGCAATAGGCTATAGATGAAAGACGTTTTGATAATTTTTTATTGGAATTGATCGAGTATTTATGATTATTTGTTGGTGAAAGTTAAGCATAACAATAAGGAAAATTCTATGGTGAAGTTGTTAAAATGACTTTTATGGTGAAGTCATTAGAATGACCAATCATAATGCATTTGTGTATTTAATGAATGCCACATCAAATTATATTGTGTATTGTACATTTGCTCATATGGTGTACCGCTATATTTTTACTTATTGCAATTGT
>Ga0315914_1007152_pt1 | contig 15567 bp, 5 predicted proteins | sample MpolenodulesMG_FD_203920 | JGI IMG/M metagenome (GOLD analysis project Ga0315914, IMG submission 203920) | Medicago polymorpha root nodule microbial communities from Los Angeles, California, United States - elongated nodules | ecosystem: Host-associated > Plants > Roots > Nodule | place: USA... | reverse complement strand
CAGGTACACAGCAATAGAGGCCTCCATGCGCAGAAACGGCGAAATTCGGCGAGAAAACGAAGAAAGGAACAAGTCCTGAAGAATTCAGCTTCAGGGTGACGGCCGTCACACCCTGTGACGGGTTGACCGTCACCCTTCAATTATTATGAAAGACCTAACTTCCAAAGAAAATTTGATATTTGATATATAACAAAAGTGAAAGGAATCAGTGGCTCATGAACATGTTGATACTTGTTTGTTAATATGTCCAATATGTCGGCTATAATGCCCGTCAAACATATCATGATTTTAGAACTCACGCAAATTGCGTGTTTAATCTATTTATGCACTATAAACTATATAAAACATTTTGCTTCAAGATCATTAATTCATAATTTAAGGTGATTTCTTATTTACTCGTCAACAAAAGTTTGGTAAAGTTATTCACGTTGAGTTGACAACTAACAAACAAAAATAATGGGATGCAAATAAATGACTTTGATTGGTGTCAATTTAGCATAGATAACTTTATCTTGTTTCTATCAATGGATACTTAATATAGTTATCACACATAATTAATCTTCTTAATATTGTATGGAGGAGTTACTCATATCGTATATTACTATATTAGGTATGTATATGTGATCCAAAATACAAGTGTAGGGTTACCAATACAGCCCAATATAGTGCTTGACAAAGTGTACGTAAACTTGTGAATCCCACGTGATGGTGCATGGCAAATTATGCTATTCGCTAAACTGCGCACGAACAAAGGATTGAAAGTTGGAATCCAGTTATTCTATACAGTTCCCATGCGGTGAAGGGTACAAACTCAACTAGTAGGACCCTAAAGTATTATGGGTCTAATTCATTGCTGGCCATTTACCTATCATCCATTACTTCACCCATACCCCTACAACTAACTTGGTTAAGTATCTAAGTTTGGAGAGGCAAGATTAAACCCCATATAGATAAGATGTCACTTTCGAATCTCAATTACTAATTAAAGAAATCAAAGCAAAGCATGGCAAGGTTTTGTTCCTGAGTTTTATGGATGAACCACTTAAAAGAAGCAATATGCATCATACGTACAGAGCATAATGGTTTATGTTCCTTGGGAAAGCTTTGCTTTGATGACATGTATTGGCCATTGTTATTCTCATGCATCAGGGATCCTTAAATCGAGCTCAAGCTAGCTATGTAGTCCCAAACTGAATAATCTTCACTAAGCACAGTGGATCCAAGTTCACCTACCACTTCACAACATGCACTGATCTAGGTGGACTCAATTGGGGGCAACTGTCCTCACTGCTCTTTCGTCCTCACTGCTCTTTCGGTTATATTTGTTAAATTTTTGATATTTTAATGACCGTCCCTATTAAATAGAAATTTATACTTTAAAAAAGAGTTTCACTCATTAATTTTATAAAATCAATGTGTAAATGCATTTGAAATGAGATTTTGAATAATTTCTACCATATTTTTTAAATATAAAGACAGGTAAAAAACAATTTTAATTTGTAGATGCTGATGAGTTTTTAATTTTTCTAATATATAATAGGATAGTGTTTATAATCTCAAGTATTTTGCTCAATAATAATGATGTTATTATTATATCACTTTTACATTGCTAAATTTTTTTTCATAAATATCTATCATATAAAATCTTGCCCCCACAAGTCAACATTTCTGGATCCGTCACTGCTTCACAATCTCCGGATATGCACCAATCACCATTTTTTTTAATACATTTGAAGAGGGCTAACCTAAGGATCAAGTAGGCATAATTATCGTCTTTGGCCTCAAAATTTTGTACTAAAAATCTATATAAAAAAAATTCAATTTATATATATATATGGGGGCTGCTAACTTACACCCACCTAAAAACACTAAGGTGCAAGTTAGCAACCTACACCCACTTGATTATTTACACTTATATTTATAAGTCCACCTCACTAATTTATACCCACTTTCACCATCGTAAATGTTATTTTCTTCAAAGTTTGTCCCACACTAATTACATGTTTCTTTAGTTGTTTACTCCTTCACTTTCATCATTGTAAATGTTATTATTTTCTTAAAAGTTTGTCCCACACTAATTACATGTTTCTTTGGTTGTTTACTCCTTCTTTTTTCTTAAAGAAAAAAAAAACTTTCTACCTTTCTTTTTCCCTTGTATAACTATATTTTTTCTTTCTTTGACTATGGAGTAAATATTATTGACGACATCTCAAAAGAAAAAAAACTAGTTTGTGCTCTTTTTTTTTTTTAACCATAATATATGCCAGTTTTTTTTTTGTCTCGATTAATTCCTGTAGAAAAAGATCAAAAAAAGAAACACGTTGAACATGAATGTAATACGTACAGTAAATTTGAGATTTTTTTTTTTAATAAAAAGACAAATAACACTAAAGTTAATTCTAATGATGCAATTTAAGGTTTTTTTTAAAAAAATTGAATTGAATTGACAAAAATGTCCTTTGATTTCAAGTAACTAAAAATAGCGGGACTTGTTTTTTTGTCAAAAGCAAGTAGGTGTAGTTTGCTAACTTGCACCTTAGTGTTTTTAGGTAGGTGTAAGTTAGTAGTCGCTATATATATATATATATAGGACATATCAATATCAAGTCAGAGGACTAACTCTTATGAGAGATGAGAGAGTCAAATATTAACCATAAGATCAAAATCAACAGTTGTGATCTAATTTTTTCTAAACATGAGCACACACTTCTTTTCCTTTTTCATTCACTCCCTTCAATCTTCTTTGTGCATTTTGTTCTGAAATCTTCTCTATGGATCCTAAAGATCTGTTTGGTTCGAGAGTTTTGGAGGGGAGAGGAGGAAATATTTTTAATTTTAAGTGTTTGGTTCAAATTTTAGAACGGAAGAGGAGAAGAGAGTATGTGAGCAAATTTTATTGCACTGTCAAACTTATCTTAGATTAATTTAAAATCTCAATATTATCTTTATTACATTTATTAATATTATTATGTTATATTATCATTGTAACAACTTTTATTCCATATTATTAACAACTTTTCCTTATAACAACTTTTATTACTACTTGTAACAACACTGTTACTAATCTATTATTTCATCGTCTATATCGTGTTGTTATTGATTACATCGATATTGTTTCGTTACTTTATTATCCTTATTTAATTAAGTTTAAGGGTAAAACAGTAAAATAATTTTAAAATTCTTTCCCCTCCCCTTTCGAACCAAATACACTTTTAATTAAAATTCCTCTCTTCACCTCCTCTTCCCTCATAATTCTCGAACCAAACAGACCCTAAAACAAAACGTTATCCCCGATTTGTTTATGGGCACTACTATCCCCCTTTTGTTTTTATCCTGTTTTTAAGTTTCTTTTTGTAAAATGAGATGGGATTCCACAATTGATTTTATTAAGTTTACGAACACACGATTAAGTTTGAGGAGAATGCATAGATTTATGAGGATTATTCCTCTTCTTGTCCCCATTCTTCAAACTGGTATTGTCGACTCTAAACCCAAATTCTTAATATAAAAAAATTAACCAATGAACAACAATAATTCAAAGTAAACACAAGTTGTATTCACCATGAAAGCTCACAATACATTTAAAAGGGTTGATTCATGAATGGTAGACTCAGTTGATTTGTTATGGTTATTCACGAATGGTAAATTTTAAAGGGATTCTTTTCGCCGGAGTTCGTCGTTAGTGACCCTATTTTTTATTTTGTTGGACCAGATTTGACTGTTTTCACTTCTCTTCAATTACTTTTTGTACTTAAACTCACTTGTATTGCAACGTACTAGTTTCTAACCTTAACTCTCGACCGTTCTGTCTTTTTTTCGTTGTAACCAAGGATCCCATTGGTTGCTTCCTCTCCAACAACCCAATTCATCAAATTTTGGAACTATTAGTGGAGGCAACCACACTCAATTATAAGTGATTATGTAATATATAGAATCGTTTAAAATATATATTTGATTCAGAAATCAATAATCATGTTTGTAAATAATATATAGAACTATTATTGGCATCCATTTCCGAATCAAATAGGCAAAAAAAATCAGGAACATTTATTGTAATGTAATATGTATCGTAATAAAATCTATCATTCTGAGTTTGATGCTGAAAGGCAGGTAATAGATATCATCAATTTTGTTTGAACTTAGGAAACCTCTATTGTAAATTATTATCTTAAAATCGGATGGCATGCATCCCACAAAATCCTACATTGACCAGCTCCCCCCTTTTTTCTTCTCAGCATCATTGAGCCTTTATCACCCCAATCTGGACCCCAGCTATTCTGCACCGACAGAAAATCCACACCAAACCCTTTTAGGATAGCACAATGGTTATTGCGATGCAGCACCTCTAGTCTATCTGGGTTCGTTTTGAACTCATGACAAATGTCTTCATCAAAAATTTGACCCTACAACCAAATATAACCGATCATCATTTTATAATTTTTCACTATTTTTATTTATATATGTATAATAGGGTAATATCTGAAATACCTTTTTATACTCCCAATCTCAATACCGGCGCATAAACTAACTGCAATTGGCCCATGCCTTATAAGTGCTCTTAGCAAGCTAATTTCGTCCATGGGACATCTTCTGAATCCTTTGATATACACCCTATTGGCTTTGTTACCCAAGAGCTAAAAAAAACTATAATTAAATAACATTAAATAAATAAATTTCTAGATAAAAATTAATTGATATGAAAGTAGCTTACGTACCATGTTATTATGATATGGATATCTATGTTTAGCCAAGTATGGATATTCCCTCTCCAAAGATATACCATATCTACTCACATAGTTGAAACCAGAACGTAGCAATCCACCTTTTTCGTTACCATTGACACATCTATCAAGAAGTTCCTGCCTACTTACTTCAACTGATATACCTTTGTGAAGCCGAAAATGCGATTCAATGGCTCCTCCAACAGTGCACGTCCAGCATGAGGTTGTGTCAGATAATATCAAATTATGTTTCGAAGGAACCCATTACACAAAGACACCCCTAATTAGATGGCATAAGTAGACCAATACTCCAAAATTACATTAAGTCAATTAAAAAAGGTGAAAGACACAATTGCACAAGTTGGAAACGTGGATTAATATGGATACAAAATGTTAAGCCAATTTATCCATGGTTTTCTGACAAAGAATGCTACACGTTGGCAAATTAAGGCTTGGAAATTAATGCCCATAATTGTGCTAAGTTATGGCAAAAAAAAACTTACCACAATCTTCTCCTTGATCTTTTACCAGAGGCAATATACCCCTCTCATCATTGCTCCAGTCAAAGGAGTCTGGAAGTTTTTCTACACTCTTCTATGCCACATATAAATCATAAAACATATGAATAATGATAATATGAAAACGCTATGAAATCACTCACACAATCTAATGCAAGATAAGCTATGCATGCATGTAAAATATGAAAACGCTGTGAAATCAACAAGCACTCGCACTCTAATGTAAGATAAGACATGACAAATATGTAAAGATATAGAAAGCCATGTGAAATATGAGAACGATAAGAGATCAAGATTCAAGAATTGCATTAAAATCGATCAAGAATCTAAGAACCATGCACAATAACAACGTTAAAATTTAATTAAACTACGTACCTGAGTTAGTGTATGATTTGGCCTTAAAATCCTTAAGATGAAGTAGGATGCGCCTGCTAAATTTTGTTGCCATAGAAAGAGACATGAGGGAAAAAGACAAAAAGGATCCGTATGAAGGAGGGAAGAGAGAGTTCGAACTTGGAAGAGACTTAGAATACGGGGTATATCTATATTATATAGGCTATATTCCACCACAGGTCATTTTAAAGTTATTTAATTGTGACAAATTATTCTTTTAAGTTTTTTTTTTTATACCACTTAGGTCTTTAAGTTAATTAGTTGTATCCCTAAAAAAAGTTAATTAATTGAAATAAGTTGGTTTTAAGTTTTTTCGTACCAATTATGAGATTTAAGTTATTTGACCGTAACACTTTGGGGATTTCAGATATTAAAAATATAAGTTATTTAGGATCTAAAAGTTACAATTAAACAACTTAATGACCTAAGTGTTACGAAAAAATACTTAAATGATTACCTTGTTACAATTAAATAACTTAACAAGACGCAGGTGATAGAAAAACAACTTAAAGGAGCAACATGTTATAATTAAATAACTTAAATAACCTATGATGTAATTTAGTCTATTATATACCTATAGAGACGAGCAAGATAGTGTTTGATAAATCAAACCTTTCTTAAAAAAAATAAAATAAACAAATCTATAAAATTGATAGTTAAATTCAATGAAATTTTTTATTTAAAAACAAAAATATCTTCATATCATTTATCATTATAATAACTAAATCTTATTTACCCTAAAAAAAATTATTTACCCCTTCAAAAAACTAAATCTTATTTACCAAGAGTATCAAAGAAATCAAATTTATTTATATTTAATTTTTATTGGTAATATTTATTTTTAATTTTATTACTTATAATTGAGAATATAGATTATTTTTTATAATAAAATATAAAAGTTTTGGATGATTCTTATAAAATACTAAACATGTTTTTTCGTATGAAATGATATTTGATCTGTCAAAAAAAGAAAGAAATAATATTTAGTAAAGTATAAAAAGTTTACAAAAAACTTTTTATTTCATAAAATGATCGTTTACTTGTTTGCTTATAGATTTATAAAACAATAATATGAGTACACCTCAATTCACGAGTATAGCGTAAAAGTTTTCATAAAAATGATTGATTTTATAAACGACCTCTCTCGCACTATTTATGTATATTTAAGGTAATGAATATCAAAATTTCTCCGTGAATTTTCAAAAAATCATATTTAGGAATACAAAGAAAAAATGACTTTTTTTTTTAGTGAATGTATTTGTTTGAGTCCAAGACTTCCGCTGGATCTATAGATTTGTTTTTTCAACCAAACTTATTAAATAATATTTTAATTTGTAGAAAAATAGTGATCCAAGATCCATATCCAAATCCAAATATGAAAAACAGAGGGAAAGAAAGTGAAAGGCGGGTGAAAAGAAAACCGTTATAAAGATTAGAGCCGTTCGCGTAACCGTCATCAACGTCTTCGAAACAAACAGTATTAACCTCTTTCAGAAATCAGAATTCAGATCCAAGTTCCATTTCTAGAACGAGTCTCTTCTTCTTCTTCTTCTTCGCGCAATCGAGGACGCTACGACTGAAATCATGAGTGAATTGATTTCAGTATCAAACGAGAGTCCTCGCCCATCTCTGAGCATTCAACTTTCTTCCATGATGATCGTTGATAGCACTTTACCCTACGACAAACTTCCTTCCCAAAATCTCACTCTCACCATCCTCAAATTGGATTCTTCTTCCTTCCGTAATTGCTTCTACTCGCCCATTTTTCTTCAAATTCCTACACTGTACTGTTGCATTTCTTTGATCTTGAATTCATATGCAAGATTTTAATTGTTTCAGAGGTTGAAGTTGCGAAAACCTCAACTGTTGCAGTACTCAAGCAGGCAGTGGAGGCTGCTTTTAGACACGTACCTGAGAAAATATCCTGGTGCGTTTGTTAATTTCACCAATTTTCATTTTAGAAAGTTTTTCCGTTGTTAATTTTCATAATCTTGCGTAGATCTACATGATGGAGAATATTAATTAGAGTATCTTATTATGCTTCAATTTTTTATTCAATTCCTATTTACATTATGATTTCCTTTAATCTCATGGAACAATGTATATAATAATGTTTCTTAATTATATTTTTAGTAAGATTATTGTCATTATTAAGTTTCAAATTACAAAATTAGCATAATCCGTTGATAATTGCCTAAATTTTATTTTTTCCTTGGTTTGATTGTGTAGGCCGCTTGTTTGGGGGCAATTTTGTTTATGCTATGAAGGACAGAAGTTAGTTAGAGAAACGGATTATCTTAGAGATTATGGTATCAAAGATGGTGATCAGGTTGGTGATTATTGTGTCAATTCATCATACTTAAATTTCTCTGTTCATGGCATTCCTGTAATCCTTATTTCTCTGTACTCTCCAAATAAATAGTTAATTTATAATCTATAGTCAGGGATCATATAATGGAAGGTTGATTAATGACTATATGAATCGTATGATTTTGATGTGGCTATAGTACTAATATAACAAAGGAAAATTAAGTCTGCACCAATTGTTTACTTTGATCAATATTATAGTTTAATTCATATATTGTGTTCTAGTTATAAGTCCACTGGAGTAACAAAAAAAAAAGAAGTTATAAGTCCACTGGTTGTGGCAATTGATAATTAGTATATATTTTTGTGGTTAATTTTTTAACTGGATGCTTCCTCCTGTCATTGGAATTTTACATTGAGAGATCATTAAAGCAATGAGTCATTCTCAAATCAGATCCTTGTTGAAAACAGTGCTTAAGCAGGGTTGACATAGTTTTGATTCTCATCAATCATTATGATGTGTTTTGATCTGTGCCTACTGTGGTGCAGCTTCGTTTCATTCGCCATGTATCCAACGTCTGTAATTTTCAAAGAAAACCAAAGAAACGAATTGTCAATTCTAAACAACATGGGAGGTACGAAGTTTTCAATCCAACTATGTATAATATTAGTAGTACTCTGCTTAGCATGTTGAAAATCGGCTATATCTAGTCTAGTTATAATACCTTATGATTTTTATCTCATTTTAATTATACTGAATCGCTTCGGTATCAGTAATGTGTTGAAATCATTGAAAATAAAGATACTGTAGCAGTATAAATACTCAAATAAGTGACCAGCCTGTAGAAATATTGATGGATAATATGCAAATGTACTTTAGTTAGACTTTGTGTATGTTGCAATCGTATGAATCACTGAGAAGGACACCGGACACATTGACACATCGGGACTATTAATAATTTAAGGAAATGAATTAATGAAATGTAATTCATGTTCCTCACTGGATATGTCTTTGATGAAAAGTGTCTATGTACGTTGCTATATTGTATCAACTATCAATCGAGTGCTTATGCTAGCTAGTTGGAAGGTGCAGGCCATCGTCACAAGTCAATAGATGTCTACAGTTAGAAAATGGTGATGAAGACAACATTGGTTTAGATAATATAGTCATAGAGAGTGGGAATATCCAGGATTGCAATGCAGAAGAAAATCGCCTTGGAGTAAGCAGTAGGTTAACTGGATATTTGGGAGGGATGTTCTCAGAGGCCAGGATGGCAGTTGTGAGGAAAGCTAGATTGGAAGGTGGGATTTCCAGAGGTATAGCCAGCAGTTTTAGGAAGGTTAAAGGGATTGTAGGCCATTGCAGAAAGCCGCATCAAAGACACACATGGACAGAGTCTCCAGGTTGATGATTTTATTCTATTGTAAATGCGGCACTGTTAAGGGATTTTATTCTACCACAGATACAGTGGCTCGTTGTCATTAGTATGGAAAATGCTAATAAGTGCTCATAAACTTAAAAGAAGAAATTTTTTCTTGAAATTTGTGTATTTCAACACATTGAAATTTTAAAAAGTAACTTTTTATACATTAAATTTGTATTTTATTTCCGTTTTTGAATTCTTAATAAGTGCCCTAAAGGCATTTGTTAGCATGAGCCTATTAGTATTACTGTACAGTTTATTCTTTTTCATTCACAGATAAGAATATTCAAAGTTCTGCAAACTGGTTGGTTTGCTAGAAATAGATAAAAATTCATGTTAAATTTTACACCAAACCGAGAAAAGAGAGAAAATGGGACGTGCATTGTCTGTGTAAATTAGTTTCACACCGACGTTCAATGAGAATTGAGAATTCGGTAGTCATTTTTTAAAACTTGTTGGAATATACCAAGCTTATATGGCAATGCGATTGTAATAAAAATATAATTAATTGATTTAACAATAAGTTCTTAAATATTCTTGAAGGTCTAAAATATATCAGAACAGCTATTTCTCCACACAGCCATTACATATAAATAAATTCATAAACTAAAAGTCAGTGCTAGCTCAGCCATCCACCAAGACGCATAACCTATATAACCTTGACAAGATAACAATGTTGCCATTGCCCAAGATTAGTTTATATCTTTCTGCAAGTCACAACACAAAATAAGAAAACAAATACTGTAAGAGAGAAGGAAATTACAATGAGGAGAATACAACATCATGCAAGAACGAATTAAAAAACAAGAAATGTAGAAAGACCGTCCAATACATATAAAAATGGCTTTTAAACAAAACCTTAAAACATTGAAAAAGCACCAATGACATGCTAAAACAATCCATGTCTCAGATCAAGGTTAATGTTAAATGGTTTCACCCAAAGAGAAAATAATGTTTAATGAGCCCCATTTAAAAATGAGGCATGTATACACAACAATGCCTAAGTGACTAAGTAGGATATGAAAGGTAAAAATATACAATAGAATTCAATAAGAACATCAAAATTAGCAAAAATATGCAAAATGGTGATGGGTACAGCTCGTAACCAAGTGTTACGATGCATATATCTCCCAAATTGAAGATAAACATCTAGAAATATAAAATTATCACATGTAATTTGTACAAAGAACAAAGTTATACAGCAAAAACATTCGATTTGAAAAGCTATTGCAAGCTTTATAAACATAGTGATTAGCATAGAGAACAATAGAATAAATGAAACATGTTATATGACTAAAATAAAAAGAAATATGTTGATAAAACACAACAAATTGTGGCAATGACACACAATACTGCATTACTAAAGGAGAGCATACAATTCCAACTCATTACCTATTCACCATTCCAAAAGTTTGATTTAATACCATAATCATGATTTTATCCCACACATAGCATATTACTACTCTTACTAAATAACTTTTAACTTAAAGCCACCATAATATGAAGATAGGACAGAAAAAGAACAGAAAAACATGAAAATGATCATTCAATCTTACGTTATTGTAGGGTCTCCATTGTTAGACAACAACCTGGCGCCGCGTTCAATATTGCCCGAGGTCGCGGCCGGTGCAACAGTCAGGACAGTTACATTTAGTAACTTCCTCAAGTTCATCGAGTTCAGCCATGACAGAAGGGTCATCTATGCTGTAGTTCGCCGGATAGGGAGGATAGACAGGTTGCCTTCATGTACAAAAAGAAAAAAATTGGAATAAGGAATGTGCAAAGATCGTTCAATACTTCTACATATCAAATATGGTTTTAAACAACCTTAGAACTTTGAAAAGAACCATAACAAATCATGTCTCCAATCAAATTTAAGGTTAAATGAGAGCCCTTTAAAGACGAGGAATGTGTACGTAAAGCAATATTTAAGTAGCAAATTAGAATGGAAAGGTAAAAATATGCAATCGAGTCCAATAAGAACATCATAAGTAACAAAAATATGCAAAATGGTGATAAGTTATAGGTCAAAGCCCGGTGTTTTGACGCATATATCTCCCACAGTGAAGACAAACATCTAGAATAATTAAATTATTACATGTAGTATGTAAAGACTAAAGAGTACAAAGCTGTACAGCAAAAACATTATGTTTGTGCAGTTATGGCAAGCTTTATAAACATAGTAATTGATAGGGACGCAATGATATTGGGCCAGCAAAGTGGGCCTAAGGAGTGGAAAGTGTATGTGAGGAGAAATAGGAAGTAGCACTGCTGATGTGGCAGTAGGGCCAGTTTGAGAGGGCGTGGTTTAGTTATGATTTATGTTAGGACAAAACTTAGGTATAATTTCTTAGGTGCTTTTCGTATGGTTCTTAACTAAAAATACAACTTTTTTGGAGATAACAAACTTTGAGAGAATTATGGATTTAAGGAAATCATGGTGAATTTAGTTAAGAACCATACGAAAAACATCTAAGGTTTATGTTATTAAGGATTGATCCGAGAAAGGGGGCAGAGAATTGTAATCTCTCTCTGTGGAGCAAGCTCAGCTCAGCCTCTGGGGAGGATTGGGGAGTGTGTTCTCATCTACATTTTCAATTTCTAATTCAATAATACTAACAATATTTCTACTCATTTGTGTTTATTGCTTGCTTTACTACTTCTCTGTTTTGAGGTATGCATCAGTGATTGTCACACAAAGTACAAACCAGTCAAATAATAGAATAAACATGTTACACGGCCGAAACAGAAAGAAGTGTATTGGAAAACATAATAAATAGTGGCAACTGACAATGACACACAACACTGAATGTTAAAGGAGAGCTTAGAATTCTAACTCATGATTTACGTATGATTTTATACCAAAATTGTGATTTTATCTCACATGTAGCATATTACTACTCTTACTACGGAACTCAAACTTAAAGCCACCACCATTATAAGAAATTAATTAGGAAAGCAAACTAAGATGAAAAAGAAAAAAGAACATAAAAAAGATGAAAATGATCCTTCAGTCTTATGTAAGTTCGTATGTGCATCCTCTACATTGAATCAAGAGTAAAATTTGTGCACCTCGATCTTTCCAACAAAAACTCATACATCATTTTAGAGTCTCCATGTATTCCATATCTCCGAAAGCAATCTATGATATCTTTGCGATGCACGGGAGGGGCAGCACCACAAGGAAATTCAAGACCATAGATATAAGTTTTACGGAACCAGTTGAACGTGCTTTGTTTATCTTCCTCTGAGGAGAATGTTGCTTCATGATTCTTGCACCAATTTTCAAACCCTTTTTGAAAATCCGCGTCAGTGACCTTGTATTCACACAGCGATTAGGCATAGAACACATGGAAATATTAAAATACAAATTATGGGAACGAATTGACACAAGATAGTTAAGTAAAAAAAAAACTTACCCCGTCAATTCCCTTTCTCTTTCTCTTGACTACAGAAGAAGAAGATGGATCTCTTTCATAATTGCGGTATCTTGACAGTGATGCTGAAAGGGGAAAATAAAGGTCAATAATCAAGCATATATGGGAAATGTTAGTAACTAAAAGAAAGTAAATTAGTACTAGCATACTGCATACATGAACTTCAAAGCCCTACTAATAGTCTAATACTACTCTAATGCATTTATGTTTTATAATTAATACCTGAACCACGGATTGATGAGTTTGGTAGCACTCGGTTATTGACATCAACGTCATGTCCATATGCAACTGCAATTGTAAAATTAACAGGGTAAATCTTAAGATGATAGTATTTGTTTAGAAAATGAAAAGGGTGAATAACAAGTACCATGTCCTCCACCGATAACTCTGGAAAGAGTCCAGAGTCCAGAATCCAATGTCCTATGGAACACTCCTTCATATATCTGAAATTCACCAATGAAAAAGATAAGCAGAAAATAAAATGGAAGGATTAAGGAGCGTGAGAGAAAGATTGCATACGAATTTGCAGGTGTCACGGATGAGATGAGATGAGTAGGACAATTGCTTTTCTGACTTTCAATACTTCCTAAAAACACAAGTAAAAGACTAAAATACCCCCAGCGGTAGTTAACTACAGCTGGCTTATAACTAAAAAACACGCTGGCTGTTAACTGCCGTTGGGTTTTTTGGTCATTTACTTGTGTTACTAATACACAATGAATGTCAAAAAAGTAATCTTCGACAAAGCATCTTCATCACAATTCACAAACACATAAACGATAGAGCTTCACGGGTACAGCTCAGCAAACTCAATGTTGTGGCAGCAATGTGATGTCCAGTCAACCCTGCTTGGTTAAGTTGTTGATTTGGTGATGCATGTTCAATATAACTGTCTGGTAAGACAATTGGTCGCCACCGGAAGAATTGATCAAGAAAAATTAAACAGAATATTAGAAACTCCAACACAAGAAAAACAAAATTTAGTCTTGCCTTGGCACACAAGATATCTCAATAATTACCAATAATACATTCATAAAACCCAAATATTCTTGAAAGCATAAAACAGGTATAACCTTCTCAAGCTTAAACTAATTACCTTAATTCTTCGGTCGAGAAGTCCATCAAGAGCAATAAATTGAGCAACATGGGAACCAAATCCTCCAATAGACCCTTCCTCAACGGTAATTAGAAAAGAATGGTGTTTACAAAGCTGCCTCAGAAGCTCGATGTCAAGGGGTTTGCAGAACCTTGCATCAGCAACAGTCACCTCAATGCCAAGATTTGCAAGAAGTGAATGAGCCTTTAGACAGTTCTGAACCATTGATCCATATCCCAATAAGGCAACATCTTTACCTTCAACAAGAATTCTTCCCTTTCCAATCTGTGTATGAATAAATTACTACCACTCCTAAGTTAAAGAGGGGAGATTGGATACTATGACAAAATATTGGGGAAGGTAAAAATGAAAGACACTTCCTTAAGTTTGAAATTAGTTTACCCTTTACAAAGTAATAGGTGTCAGCATGACTAAAGTTTATCAATAAAACAGTGTTGCTCAATTACCTCAATTGGAATTCCATCATGCATAGCTTCGTCTTTCCCAACCAAGGCACCCCTAGGATACCGAAAGCAAACTGGTTGGTCATTGATACGAACAGCAGTCGCCACCATGTGCACAAGTTCAGCCTCATCAGATGGTGCCATGACAATCATATTTGGTAAGCATGACATGAACGTTATATCAAATGCTCCACACTGGAGGGGACCATCTGAACCTACCAATCCTGCACTTGTAATGACAAAACGCACTGGAACTTTCTGTTGATCAACATCGTGAACCACCTGGACATGACACGTAACATGTTTGAATTCATAATTATTTTGACCATTATGTAATGTGCATGAGCTATCTATTCTGTTCTGCATACAAGTAGGCAGGCACATTCCCACCAACTCACATATTGCAAATTAAAATAAAACGGAATGATTGATTTTAGATACCTAATTACTTTCTCATGAAAGTGCCAGACCAGATATCCTCAATTCCCATACTTCCTTAGGGTCTGTTTGGGAGTTTAGGAGGGGATGACTTTGGGGAGTTTATTTTTCTTCACGTAAAAAAATCCTCCGAATTTGGGGGAACCAAAAAAATTTATTGGAGGAGGATTTTAGAGGATTTCTTAAAAATAAAAATAAAACATGAGGTGAAAGATTTCTATCTCATTCCCTCTCTTTCTGTCCCATCAAAGTCCTGCCATTCCCTCCTCTCCAAACCCCCAAACGAAGCCTAGGTTCATAAAGTACAATCCCCTTCATTGCTTACAATTTGGCAGTTAAGGCGTGAATCAGATATGTAGCACTCCTTCATTTTAACTAAAAAAGGACCTGCCCAATATATATCTAGGCCTAAAACAAACTTAAAAAGGGATCATTGTAAATCTCAGTAAATTAAATGAGGGGTCTTCACTAGGAAATAAGAGGCCTATCTTTAAAAAAAAAACATTATAAAATTAACAGTTTATTTATACAAGAGGGTTCCTATTTTTTTTTTAGCAAAAGATCATAATAAAATTAACAATTTAATTTTATAAAGTGGGGGTCTAAAAAAAAGCTTTAGTAGCTTTATCTCGTGACCTGCCCTGACAAAAGATAGGATGTTCTCTGAGAAATTCTTATTGTCTGTTACCTACATATAGTGGTTATCATGATAGCTTAAGCTGAAATAAGTATGAACCTGGTCATAGGCTCTCTGTAAAAAGGAAGAAGG